>OCZT010000078.1_pt1 | contig 84439 bp, 78 predicted proteins | sample 1539031 | NCBI WGS metagenome assembly OCZT01 (sample SAMEA3539308, study PRJEB22396) | soil metagenome | biome: tundra; feature: field; material: soil | place: USA | collected 2010-05 | depth 0.15 m
GAACAATACAGGGCTGTTGCCATGGAAAGGGATCGGATGGTACAGGAAACATTTTGCCATAAGTGAGAATGATAAAGGGAAACGAATCTATGTTGATTTCGACGGCGCAATGGCAAACGCAAAAGTATGGCTGAACGGAAAGTATGTAGGTGAATGGCCTTATGGTTACTCTTCATTCCGCCTCGACCTTACACCTTATATTATTACCGGTAAGGAAAATATCATTGCTGTCCGTCTCGACACAAAAAACTGGGACTCAAGATGGTACCCGGGTGCCGGAATTTACCGTAATGTATGGCTGGTAAAAACTTCGCAGTTGCATATTGCAAATAATGGTGTTTTCTGTACTACTCCTGAGATCAAGAAAGAGAGAGGCATGCTGAGTGTACAGGTTGAAGTTGAAAGTCATCTTAATGATCCTTTACCCGTTACTGTAAAAGCCATTGTCTATAAACTGAATGAAAAATTTGAACCGGTTGCTACTCCGGTTGCTGAATCAGCGATTACAACTGCAACAGTTGAGGGGATGAAGAATCATACTTTCAGGTTTGATATTCCGGTTAAGGTACCGGTTTTATGGGATATAACTAAACCGGAACTTTACCGCGTAGCTGTTATCGTGATGCAGGGAACAACCGTAACTGACAGGTATGAAACCAATTTCGGTTTCAGAACTTTGAATTTTACCGCACGTGATGGTTTTTTACTCAATGGCAGGAGAGTCGAAGTCAGAGGTGTTTGTAATCATCATGATCTGGGAGCCCTCGGAGCTGCATTCAATATCCGTGCTGCTGCCAGGCAACTTGAAATTCTGAAGGAAATGGGTTGCAATGCCATCAGAACAAGCCACAACCCTCCTGCCCCGGAACTGGTAGATCTTTGTGACAAAATGGGATTTCTGATTATGGTCGAAGCATTCGACACCTGGAGAATTGGTAAGAAACCAAAAGATTACAACCTGATATTCGATACATGGCACGTAGAAGACATTAAAGCTATGGTACGCCGCGACAGAAATCATCCGTCAGTCTTTATGTGGAGCATAGGCAACGAAGTACCTGATCAAAGAAATTTCTATATTGCTTCAGAACTTAATGCAATAGTTAAATCGGAAGATAATACCAGACCAGTCACGGTTGGATGCGACAGGGATGAGTCAGGCACGAATGGTTTCCAGAAAACACTTGATGTGTTCGGGATTAACTATCGTCTTTATAGATATGATGCCTTCTATGCCTCGAAAGACAATGCTAATCTTGGATTAATCTCAACCGAATCATCTTCAACCGTAAGTTCCAGAGGTGAATATTTTTTCCCGGTTGTAGAGGGTGACCTTGACAATAATCTGCCAGGAAAGGGGATCTTTCAGATAACTTCTTATGATGTTGCTCATCCGGCATGGGCAACCACTCCTGATCAGCAATGGATGCTTCTGGATAAATTTCCTGCTGCAATGGGCGAATTTGTATGGACAGGCTTTGACTATATCGGTGAACCTACTCCATATTATGGTGATCTTACAGGTGTGAAACCAAGTTCACCCTCGTATAAAGAGATAAAAAAGATGCTTGATAAACAGGGCGTCACTGAAGTTCCGTCACGAAGCAGCTACTTTGGAATATTGGACCTGGCAGGATTCAGAAAAGATCGTTTTTATCTGTATCAGTCAAGATGGAGACCCGAACTGCCAATGGCACATATTCTTCCTCACTGGAACTGGCCTGAAAGAAAAGGTATGGTTACTCCTGTTCATGTTTATACATCAGGCGATGAAGCTGAACTTTTCCTTAATGGTAAATCGCTCGGTAAAAAGAAAAAGGGTGAATTTGAATACCGTCTTAAGTGGGATGATGTTGTATATCAACCCGGTGTACTTAAGGTAATTGCTTATAAAAATGGAGCTAAATGGGCAGAAGATGTTGTACGTACTACTGATAAAGCAGTTCAGCTTTCAGTTGCAGCTGACCGTCCTGCTGTTAACGCTGATGGTACCGACCTTATTTATCTTACCATAAGGATTGAGGATAAAAATAAACTTCTTGTGCCAAAAAGCGATAATCAGCTCAATTTCAGCATTGAAGGGCCGGGAAGAATCGTTGCAACCGATAATGGTGATGCTACCAGTCATGAGTCATTTCAGGCTAAATCAAAGAAAGCATATAATGGTTTGTGTCTTGTGATTGTCGCTGCAGAAAAAGGAGCCAAGGGTTCATTTACAGTTAAAGCTGAATCAAAAGGGCTGAAGGCTTCGGCTGTAAAAGTAGATATTGTACAATAGATTTCATTACTTTTAAAAAAGGAGACATTAATAATGATGTCTCTTTTTTTGTCTTTTTATTAACCACAAAGGTGCAAAGAGTACCACAAAGGGCCTCTACCCTATTCGCTTGGTATAAAAAAGTTTATCGTCCCCTTCAGTATAAAAGTCCTTCAGGCTTGCCTCAAGAATAAAGTTATTATTAATGTAGAATGCTCTTGTTGGTGCATAATGCTCCAAACCCGAAGTCTCGGCAATCAAAATCTTACATCCCATATTTCTGGCTTCTTTGCAGGTCTCCTCAATTAATTTTTTACCGATACCTTTCCCACGGAAATCATTATGAGTAGCGATCCAGTAAAGATCAAAACTCGTTTTTGACATGATGATCGGACCAAAACAGGAATAAGCCGCCGTGACACCATCAACTTCTGCAAAGACGAAATAATACCCGGTTGATTCACCCTGACTTAGCCTTTCTGCGACCAGTTCAGCAGCAATTTCAACCTCGTGGTCATAAAAGAATTTCGTCGATTCAACGATTTCCATCACTCTTTTAATATCTTTTTTTTCCGGAGTCGTTCTGAATGTAATATTCATGGTAATAGTTTTAAAAGTTGTTGTTGAAATAAAAATTATAAAAATAATAAATCTTTTTAACCGCAAAGGACGCAAAGTAGTTAGCCCCATGTCCGCTTCGTGCCCTTCCTTCTGAAGGATTCTGTATGGGGATTTAGCGCCCCTCTGTCAGCTACGCTGACATCTCCCCTGAAGGGGAGCTAATTCTCATACATTTAGAGGATTACCCCCTCTTTAGGGGGCAGGGGGCAAATATTGTTAAAACCCAATCTCTTTCAATATTGCCATCCTTGCAACAGTTTCTATTGCTATAGCAGCAAAAGCAGTACCATAATCAAGGTCGATATTCTCAAGAGTATCTTTTGTATCGTGATAACCGGTTCTGTTAATATCATAATTCTCCATAAAAAGCACCACGGGAACACCTGTATCCGAAAAAATCTGTCCGTCAGTATTAAAAAGTGAACTGTGTGGATTATATTGGGTACGCACCTCCCCTTTCAAAGCAAGATGCCTGGCAATATCAGGTATTTCCTTCATCTCTTTTATCCTTTGACCTCTGCCCAGATTTAATCTTCCGGGTTGCCTGTTCCATTTATGCGCACAATCGTTCCAGATCATATTTGCAATATGAGCCTGGTAAGCAAGGTACAATGATTCAGCGCTTTTCCCGGGTGAAATCTGGAAAATATCCTGGTCACTATCACGGTTATGACCTATCATATCCATCACATAAAGTCCAACAATTTCGGTGTCAGAAATGTCAATTTTAGTCTTTTTATCCAATGTCAGACTCAGGTCTTTTTCTATGAGCGACTGACACAGATTACGGGCCCCCATGCAATCAGAAGGAAACTCTTCTCCTGTGAGATGTATAAGCCATATATCGCGTTCAAGTTTACCCTCCTTCGATAACTTTAAAAAGATGGGTGCTGCCTGTAAAAGTGTAGCACTTGCAGAATAATTATCGTCGGCACCCCTTGCTGACAATCTTGCCCCGGAACCACCGCGTTCTTTTTCATAGATATCTTCCATATAAGCAGTATCATAATGATCTCCGAGTACAACCGCCTGCTTCCGGTTTTTTCCGGGGATAACTACAAGTAAGTTACGTTCGTGAATCCTGCCGTTCTGATTTCCCAGCCAGCCTCCGTATTGGGTGAAATCAAACAGCGTATTCCATTTAAATGCCAGTTCTCCCACCATAGCTTTGCCATGCATTCCTGAATCTGCTATCAATTTATTATACCTTCCTATTAAATAATCGCCCAGCTGGTCAAGATCACGTTGCTGTTTAATTACCAATGAAAGAGTGGACTCATCAAGCATTATATCAGCATTATCCTTATAGATGAATTCGCCTTGAGCAAGGAATTTTATATCATTCCACCAGTTCTCTTCAAATTTTCGTTCAGATGTTTCAGTAAAAGTAAGTGGTTCAGGAAGAGTTGAATCGTACTGCTCTTCTATTATTTTGTCAAGCGCCTTATGCATGAGACCGGCTTTTTCGGACTGGCTGAAATGAGTGCTCAACTCGTCAAACCAAATCTCAAGCGTTTTATGTTTTGCTATATTTAAAAGGTTTTGTGCAAACGATCTATTTAAGAGTATTCCCTTCTGCAACACCCAGTTCTCAAGCAAAGAGATAATGTTAAAAGAAGTCTGGTGAGCATAATGATCATTAACCGAATTGAAATCATGCAGGGCAGAAAGATAGATGTCGCGCTTTTGCATCCGTGGCCAAAGTTCAACTGGATTTGACATCTCTCTGTCACTATCGTGATAACCGGTGATATAACCATAAAGCGATTCAGCCCTTATCTCAACGTTTTCAGATTCTTTCGGTACAAAAGCCACAAGAGGCCTGTGAAGATATATCTCATGCTCCCCGACACGCATTGGCGGATAAAAAAACCTATAACCGAAGAGTCCCCCTTTTAAAAGGGTCTTTTCAACTTCCATTATTTTTCTCCTTCCAACCCTGGGCCCGTCTAAAAGAAGTTCAAATTTATTGTTCCAAAGCTGGCTGTTACAAGCTAATGGTTTGTCATACAAACCCATAGAATCTGGTTCAGTACTAAACAAAGCTTTTATCAATCTTACCTTATGTGCCACCTCATTTAGTTCATCCTGGTATCGTTGGACACGCTGCCAGCGATGGGTTCGGTGGTAAGTGTCTTTTATCAGATTCTCATTTATTTTAAGATCTTTATTTCCCGGGTGCGGCTCATGAAACCATCCTGATTGGGTCACCCTCAATCCTCCAATCCCTCTGTTTCTTGCAACCAGGTTCAACAGAGGGATCTGGGCAGTTACAGGCAAAGCTTTTTTTAAACGGAGATAGCCAGGCATTCCCCAGAATACCAGACTCCCCGGAAACGGAATAAGAGATAAACTTCCGGACAGATATTTGCTTTTTAATTTTTCAGACATCTGGCTGAAAGGCCTGAATGACAACAAATATCTTACATTCATGAATGAGGAATCGTCTTTTTCAATAAATCTTTTTGTCCAAGCTGGGAGTAATGTTAAATCAGAAGTCATTATCCTGAATCCCGCATTATAAAGAGATTCTGCATTGGTAAGTTTTTCGTTATAGGCTTCAGATAGGAGACCGGTAAAGAAAGCTATTGATTCAGTTTCAGATACCTCTTTGCCTGGTGAAGTAAAAAAACATTTCCAGAAAGCCTCTTCAGGCTCATGAATGCTGTTTCCGAAGAAAGTCCAGATAACTCGTCCCTTATCATCCTGAGTACGGGAAAGCATCAGTGGTAGCAATGTCACATATCGTTCTTGTGATAAAGATCCGGCACGGGAGGCCAGTTCAGGTGGCCAATAGGGATTATTCACCAGGTTTTCTCCACCATGACCGCTTATGTAATGCTGTGGAAGTCCTTTGCCGAGTTTAAGAATATTTCCCATTATCTGATGGCCGATATGTTCAATCCCTGGCTTAAGCTCATACTCTTCCTCCATTTCTGAGATTTTCCACCCAAAGGGATCATCCTCCCCCAGAATACGATTATCAGGTTTGCCGTATGGCTTTATAGCGAGGCGTGGCGGAGGCATAAATTCCGAATAAGCTGTTACGGAGTAACATCCTTTGCACCTGAACCATGGATATCCTGTCAGGAATTTTTTCCAGCCATTAGGTTTTGCTTCTTCCATAGTATATTTTTATTAAACGTGAAGTTAGGAATACTTGTTCGATCTTGCTATATCTACCGGTCTCCTAAATTTCAGCATTTTGTTAACCGGAAATATGAACTGGAAATGCATTACTCTGAGATATCTGCAATAAACTAAGAGCCTAATGGAATCTATGAGGACAATTTATTATATATTAGAGATTGAAAAATGTTCCAATGATAACAGACAATAATTTTTAATTTCTTACCTTTTTCAGGATATCTTTTTAAATTTGAAACAATATGATTATTAATTATTCAAAAAAAATAAGCTATCAGCTCCTTAATTATTACTGTAATAAATTCTAATTATGAAGATATTTAAAATCATTAATAAATTCCTTCTGGGTCTCTGCGTTCTTATTTTTGTCCTCCTGATTCTTCAGTTTGTAGTCAATTCTAAATATACATTTCCTGAACCGCATGCTTTCCAAGGCAGGTATATTTATAATCCGTACCGGAATATTGACAGCACAAAGTGGGTAAGGGCAAACTTTCATGCCCATACCAGAAAATTTTTTGGACAATCTGATAAAGCCAGAAGATCCATTCCATATATTGACAGTTTATATAAGTCTTTTGGTTATGATATAATCAGCATTTCAGATTACCAGTTCATAAACCGGTATGAAAGCAAAAACAATTGGTATATTCCTGTCTATGAGCATGGATATCAGTATTATAAAAATCATCATCTTGTTTTAAATGCAAAAAAAGTAAGCTGGCTTGATTTTCCTTTCCGACAGACATTGAGCAATAAGCAAAACGTTATCAACAGTCTGAAAAAGGATCCTTCAGCCCTGATCACAATAGTGCATCCCACCTACAGAAAAGCCCTTTCCAGCAATGATCTCAAATACCTTAGCAACTATAACTGCCTGGAAATTGCAAACCATGAACGACTCTTTACTGCCTCTTATGATACTGTTCTTTCTAATGGCCATCCGGTTTTCATAATGGCTGATGATGACTGCCATGATCTTACCAATATAAAAGAGGTCAATAACAGTTTCAATGTGATTAATACTGAACTTGTTAAGGATTCAATATTAAATGCTCTCAGTTATGGTCGATCATTTGGAGTAAAACTAAATGCAAGTACTTTTAAAACGAACGAAGATAAAAGAGAGGCCTTTTTGAACTTACCCAAAATTGACAAAATAACGTTTCAAAATGACACTTTTAGCGTCAGTTTGAGCCAATCTGTGAAAACAATCAAATTCATAGGTCAGCATGGAATCGAAATCGGGAGATTTACAGATTGCTCAAGAGGTTCATACATCTTCAGAAAAGAGGACACCTATATCCGAACTGAGATTGAATGCAATGACGGAACATTATATTTTCTAAATCCTCTGTTCAGATATGATGGAATCAGGTTGACCGATTTTGTTCCCACTTTCAATGTATTTAAAACCTGGACATGGCGTTTAACATTTTTTAGTTTTTTACTATTAATCTTCATAATCTGGTACCGCAAAAGATGTATAACGGTAAAAAAATAGTTGTTGTATTGCCTGCATATAATGCAGCATTAACCCTTGAAAATACTTATCAGGAAATTCCTTTTAATATTGTCGATGAAGTAATTCTTGTCGATGATTTCAGTAAAGACGGGACCCTGGATTTAGGTAAGAAACTTGGGATAAAACATATTATTCATCACGAGGAAAACAAAGGATATGGCGGAAATCAAAAGACATGTTACAGAAAGGCTCTTGAACTGAGTGCTGATATTGTTGTAATGTTACACCCCGATTATCAGTACACTCCTCTGTTAATTCCGGCCATGGTCAGTATCATTGGCAGCGGTTTATACCCTGTTGTATTTGGGTCCAGGATATTAGGTAAAGGTGCATTGACCGGGGGTATGCCAAAATATAAATATTTCGCCAACAGGTTCCTGACATTTTTCCAGAACATTTTAATGAATCAGAAGCTGACCGAATATCACACCGGTTACCGGGCATATTCTGTTGAAGTACTAAAAAAAATAAAATTTGAACTGAATTCAGATGATTTCATCTTTGATAATGAAATGATAGCACAGCTATTTTACAATGGATTTAAAATCGCCGAAATAACATGCCCTACCAAATATTTTGAAAAAGCATCCAGCATTACTCTCAGTAGGAGCCTCAAATACGGTTTTGGAGTACTTGGTGTATCGCTCCTTTACTTTTTAACAAAGACAGGCATTTACAAATGGAGACTGCTGGTCGATTAGTTTATTATGAATAAAAAAATATATCCACTAATAATCGTCATTTCTGCAATTTTCTTTTTTATCCCTTTCCTGGGTTCCGTTCATCTTTTCGACTGGGATGAAATAAATTTTGCCGAGTCTGCACGCGAGATGATAGTGACCGGCAACTTCAGCCGCGTACAAATTGATTTTCACCCTTTCTGGGAAAAACCGCCATTATTTTTCTGGATGCAGGTATTGAGTATGAAGCTATTCGGGATAAATGAGTTTGCCGCCCGTTTTCCAAATTCCGTTATTGGAATATTTACACTTATCACCTTATACTTTGTAGGGAAGAGGCTATTTGACGAAAGATTTGGCTTGATATGGGCTCTGGCTTACCTGGGATCGTTTCTGCCACATTTATATTTTAAGTCAGGGATTATAGATCCATTCTTTAATTTTTTCATTTTCATGTCGGTTATCTTTCTTGCGAAATGCTTAAGAGAAAATGGAGAAAGAGAAGGATTAAAATACGCTTTATATGCAGGAATTTCGATCGGTCTGGCGACTCTGACAAAAGGTCCTGTCGGGTTATTGATTGAAGGTATTTCTGTGCTAATCTATTGGGCTACTGTGAAATTCAAAAAAATTACGAACCGGAAGAATATTCTGGTCTTCTTTGTTTCCTGTCTGCTTATTACTTCATTATGGTTTTTGCCTGAAATAATCAATAACGGTTTCTGGTTTGTCAGGGAATTTCTTAAATACCAGGCTGAGCTTTTTCTTAAACCCGGTGCCGGACATTCAGGCCCAGTATACTATCATTTCCTTATTGTATTTCTGGGATGTTTTCCCCTTTCGATTCTTGCACTACCCGTTCTTTTCAGGAAAGAAGCCGGTTCCGCTGATAAAGGCAAATACTTTCTCCGATGGATGTTGATCCTGTTCTGGGTTGTAATGATATTATTCTCAATTGTTAAAACAAAAATTGTTCACTACTCCTCCCTTGCATATTTCCCGCTTTCTTACTTTGCAGCTTATTTTGTTTATGAACTTGTAAATGAGGCAAAACCATTTAAAAAGTACCTTGTGTGGATACTTCTGGCAACCGGGTCAATATTCTCAATCATACTGATAGGTCTTCCTCTTATACCAAGATATAAAGATCTTATAATTCCTTTCATAAAAGATGGTTTTGCCATTGCCTGTCTTAATACACCCGTAAAATGGAATGGTTATGAGTTTCTGATAGGTGTTGTTTATCTCATTTTGATTTTTGTTTCAGTGATAATGATTAAAAAGAAACATGTTTTCAGAGGAGTCATTATGCTGTTTTATTCTACAGCTTTTTGCATCTTTTTCTATATGATGGCAGTTGTTCCAAAAATTGAGGGATATTCACAGGCTCCGGAGATCAATTTTTATAAAAGTATTTCCGGTCAGGATGTCTATGTTACAACTTTGGGGTTTTACAGCTATGCACCTTATTTCTATTTCCGGAAGATGCCCGGAGGCAACATTGAAAACAGCAACAAAGAATGGCTTTTATCTGGGAAAATTGATAAACCGGTTTATATCGTTATTCAGTCGACTAAAAAATTTCTCCTTGATAATCATCCCGATTGCAGCTTTATAAAACAGGAAGGTGGATACATGTTTTATCGCAGGTTGCCTGAATCAGCAAAATAAGCAGGCCGTGACGAGCTTTGTTCCGGTTAAACTTTTCTTCACCCAAAATATTTTCCTTTTTAATCGTTGTTAAAAAGAAATATTTCAGGTTTGAAAAAAAACTGTAAACCGAAGCCTATTATTAAAGGAATTTTCTGACCTGATCCCAATATAGAATGGTACTCTTCCCTGAACCGTTCCAGGTTTTGGCTATGCGTTCAAAATTGTACGGACCTATCTCTGAAGCATAGTATAAAAATATCTTCTCGGAAATTTTATAATTAAACAGATCGTTCATAGAATAAACGCTTCCTGTTCTGTTATTATAGTCCTCAAGGCGTATCGGACGGATTTGGAAATAACCGACTGCCTCTTCAAGAGGGTTATAAGCAAGAGTATCAAACTGAGTTTCGACCATGCCTATTGCGTGAATAAGACTCTTATACGGCTCAAGAGGAGAAGTCTTAAGAACCATCAGAGATTCACTGGTAGGAGCAAATGCTTTGAAAGCAAATGTCAGTAAAAAGGCAATAGATACTATCTTTTTAAAGTTACTTTTCATAATAAACTCATAAGGAAGTGTGTGAAAATTTATTTGGCTATTTGTTGCAGTAACCGCAACAGGAGAGTTTGATATTTCTCTTTTTTGGGAGAAATCTCTGGTTAGCTTCATATATAATAACAAGTTAATCATTGTAATAAAAACAATGATATGCCTGAATTGTTTAATTTAAAATCTAAAAGATGTTCACAATTGACTTTAATATTCGTCCACGGGAGGGATTTTAACATAAAGGAGCATTACCTGTACAATGTCTGAATACAGGTCACTTTCTTTGTTTTGAAAACAAAAAATATAATTTTATTTTGGGAAGGATAAACTTGAATAATTCTATTCCTTAAACAACCTTACATTTAAAGCTGTCATTCCCTTGGGTCCTTTTCCTATTTCAAAAGTGACAATATTATTCTCTTTGATAGGTTCCTGGAGGTTATTGGCATGAACGAAAACACTCTGTTTATTTTCCATATCACGGATAAATCCGAAGCCCTTTGAATCGTTAAAGAAAGTCACGACTCCTTTTCGTATATAACTTGCTTTTGCAGCCGGGACATTTTTTTTAACTCCGGTTTCTATATCATCTGCTTCAACTTCAATTTTCCTGGTGGGATCGGGAGGTGTCGAGGTAATCTTCCCATACTCATCAACATAGGCTATCATATCAGCATAGCTGCTTTTCCCATTCTCTTTCCTGATAAGCCGCTTCTTTTCCTTGTCTTTTCTTTTTTTGTCCTTTTTATTTTTTACTTCTTTTTTGTTTGATGTCTCCTGCGATCTGCCCATAAATTGATATTTGGTTCGTTAATAATTATCCTGTCGGCCGAATTTGCTCAAAGATAAGGTTTTATTTCCGGTATTACTATAAGTTCATGAACCGAAGACCTATTATATGATTTGAATTTCATTTTTAATAGCAACAGTGACAATTCAGCCAATCATAATGGATGTCATTGATAATGAACCCATCACTGTTTTATCATTGAAAAACATTATATTTTCGTTTTCTTCTTTCAGGGCCAGTGAATAAAGTAAGGGGAGATAATGATCAGGCGTGGGAACGGCCAACTGCACCTCTTTTCCAAGACCGGAATAATTGATAAGATCTTTATGGTTATTATTACTAATCATATTTTTGAACATCTCATTTGCCCTGAGTGCCCAATCAAAACCGTAGTCTGGTTCGTTAACATGATCCCATGCTATCATGCGGAGATTATGAACAATATTACCGCTTCCAATGATCAAAATCCCCTTTTTCCGGAGAGGAGTCAGCTCCTTTGCCAGATCATAATGACTCCGGGGAGTAAGATGCCAATCCAGGCTCATTTCAATTACCGGAACATCTGACAAGGGATAAATATTCCTTATCACACTCCAGGCTCCATGATCGAGTCCCCAATTCTCATCAAGTCCAATATTTGCAGAAGTAACAATACGTTTTACTTCATAGGCTAATTCGGGGCTTCCCGGAGCCGGATATTGAACATTATACAATTCCTGCGGAAATCCTCCAAAGTCATGAATCGTAGACGGTTTTTGCATAGCGGTAACCTGTGTATCACTGGTTTCCCAATGGGCAGAAATACAGAGTATTGCTTTGGGTCTGGGAATCGACTTTCCAAGTTCCTTCCAGGAGAGCACAAATTCATTATCTTCAATTGCATTCATCGGGCTTCCATGTCCTACGAAAAGCGCAGGCATCTTACCTGTGCTTTCACCGGATACAATTAAATTTTTCAGAGTATCTTTATTCATGTGTCAAAAAATTATAAGGAAAAGCATGGCATCGGATTATAGCAATAATCAGGCAGCCTTTACCAACTGAACATCACAGATAATTTTCACCTCATCACTCAAAAGAACGCCACCGGCTTCAAGAGCAGCATTCCAGTTCAATCCCCACTCTTTCCTGTTTATTTTTCCGCTAATTGAGAATCCTGCCTTCACGTTACCCGATGGATCAGTCATTAATCCTCCAAATTCTACCGGGAGAACAACCTTCTTCGTAACTCCTTTGATAACCAGATCACCTGTAAGTTCGTACATATCATCTCCAAGATCTTTAAACCCACTGCCACTAAAAGTGATTTTCGGATAATTTCCGACATCAAAGAAATCGGCGCTTTTTAAATGGGTATCCCTGTCGGCCATTTCTGTGTCAACAGAGGCAGAATTCAATGAAAAAGATATGTTCGCAGTAGAAAGATCATTTCCAATGGTTGTTACCTGTCCTTCAAACTCTCTGAAATTACCCATGACATTGGATATCATAAGATGCTTTACCTTAAAACCTATTTTACTGTGATATGGATCTATTGTCCATTTTGTTTTTTCTTGTGCTTTCATTTTAGTTTCTTTTTATGATTTAACATCTGTTAATTAATTTTTCTTAATAATGTATCTATCAGACAATGCAAAATTATACTATCCTGAAATGCAGGTAATAACAGTATTTGGAAAAGATGTGGTATTTTCAGGAAATCATCTTCCTCGATATTTCCCTGAATCGAGTAGGCGTAATTTCCATCCTGGCATGAAAAACACGGGTGAAATAGGATTTTTCATTGTATCCCAATTCATATCCTATTTCCGAAACACTTTTATCAGTATATAATAGCATCCGTTTTGCCTCAATCAGCTTTCTGGTTTCGATTATTTCCGAAACACTTTTCTGAAAATTGTTTTTACAAATAAGATTTAAGTTCCGTTCCGACATATTCATTTTATCGGCATAGAAGGATACTCCTTCATCACGGCGGAAATTTGCTTCCAGTATTCTCAGAAAGTTATTAAATGCTGTAATCTGTGAGCTTTTTATTTCGATGTCAACCGGTATATTACGCTTCTTTTCTGCATCAACCATAGATATCAGTCCATTAACCAGGTGCTTTATGGTAGAAAGATCATTCAATTCCTGCATATATTCGGCCTGTATAATCTGGCAAAGGCTTATAAACCTGTTGAGGCATGGACCGGGTGTAAGAGCTATATTTGTGAAGGTAAAAAAATTGGAATAGAAGTTCAATTTCGTATCAGGGATAAATTCAGTTTTATAATTAATGATCCAACCCCTCAAATTCCTTTCCGGCACAATCCGGTGCATCTTTCCCATAGAAATATAGCATGCGAAAGGCGCTTTCAAAACATCAACATTGAAATCAATGTAATGTGTCAGACTACCTTCGTTTACAATGATAAGCTCTTCAAAATCATGAAAATGGGCGATGTATTCCTTTGAAGCAAGATCATACGCCAATTCGCTTGTTATCTCTATTATTCGAAACAGTTTATCCATCGCACAAATTTACAACAAAAAAATTTGAATGTGCTGGCATTTTGAACCAGTTGACTTCTTAAAAATCACAGGTAAGGTTAAAGGGTTTGAGGTCCAGAATAAGCCATTCAATATTGGCTTGTTGAAGAGATGACACCAGGTTTTTAATGATAAACCCTGTTTAAACAAAAGTTCTTACTGCTTGTTATCTTTAATCAGGATTGATAGGATAGAAAACGAAAAAATTAAAACTTTAGCAACCATGAAAACAAAAAATTGGTTGAGTACACTTATTTTCAAGACAGAAAACAATAACAGCGCTATTTTGATAAGGCTAACCGTCGGGTTGATATTTCTTACGGAAGGGATACAGAAATATTTATTCCCGGAACTTTTGGGAACAGGAAGATTTTTAACTATCGGATTCAGTCATCCGGCATTCTGGGCATATTTCACCGGTACTTTTGAAATTATTTGTGGATTCCTGATCATAATAGGGCTGATTACACGAGTGGCTTCCATCCCACTTATTATTATTATGATTACCGCTTTCATTTCAACAAAAATACCTATTCTGGTTCATAAAGGCGTATGGCCATGGGCTCATGAATACCGTACAGACTTTGCCATGACACTTCTTCTCGTGTATCTGCTGATTTATGGAGCAGGGAGATGGTCAGTTGATTCAAAAATCGAGGGAGGTTCTAACAGCTAAAACATCATTAATTTATTTATGAAATATATTGCCTTTACAGTTTTATTGATTCTATTAAATATTCAACGTGTTTATGCCGGACCCCCTTTCGATACGGATGATCCGGAAACTGTCAGATTCAAACATTGGGAGTATTATATTTCATCAATAAACACCTACCAGACAGGAATATGGGCAGGGACTTCCCCTCATATAGAAATAAACTACGGGTTGGTTCAGAATGTACAGGTACATCTGCTTTTGCCAATGAATTATTATTATTCCAGAAGTCATGGCGCCGATTTCGGATATGCCGAAACAGAATTTGGGGTAAAATTCCGATTCATTCAGGAAACTGACAATTCGCCCCAGATAGGTATATTCCCTATTCTGGAAATACCTACAGTAAAAAACAGTGAATTCAGTAATGGGAAAACTAAAATATATGTTCCTGTCTGGTTGCAAAAATCCTGGGGAAAATTAACTACTTATGGAGGCGCCGGTTACTGGATAAATCCTGGTACAAACAATAAAAACTGGATATTCTCAGGTTGGGAAATACAGTATGACTTTTCAAAGTTTATAACATTGGGTGGAGAACTGTATTTTCATTCTGCCGACACCAGGAGCACCAAATCTGAGACCGGATTTAATCTTGGAGGTTCAATTAATCCGACAGAGAAGTTCCATTTTATTTTTTCATTTGGTCGCACGTTCACCAGAGATAACATCTATAATTCCTATCTTGGATTATTATGGACAATATGAGTATAAAGATATCTTTTATTATTCCTGCATTAAACGAAGAAAGAAGAATTGCTACCCTGATCGATAATATCAAAATGCTTGATCCTGAACACAATTACGAAATTATTGTTGCAGATGGTAACAGCACTGATAAAACTGCAGAAATAGCGCAGAAGGGCGGGGCCACAGTAATACAAGATAACAAAGATGCCCCAAGGACTATTGCGAATGGCAGAAATACTGGTGCGAATCTGGCTACTGGTGAGATTTTCATATTTTGTGATGCTGACACCGTAATAAAAGATCCTGATATATTTTTATTTGAGGTATTAAGAGTATTTCAAAACCCTGAAATTATCGGTGGAGCCCCTAGTCTACGAATTTTCCCGGATGAAACTATTCTGAAAGACAAAGTGTTTCATTATGTCTTTAACAATATTGTCCGGTTTAGCTTTGCCACGATGGTTCCTATATGTGGAGGCCAGTGTCAGATTGTCCGGGCAAGTTCATTCAGGAAAGTAAACGGGTATAACGCTAATATTGTCCACGGAGAGGACTCTGATTTTTTTAGGAGACTCAGGAAAATCGGGAAACTTCATTTCTTCACTAAGCTTATTGTTAATGAGTCTCCCAGAAGATACCGGCATTTTGGATATATAATATTACTCATGCAAGGTGTTTATAGCCTTGTTTATCAACAGATTTTCAGGAAAAATGTCTTTAAAGTATGGAGAAGAGTGGATAATACGTTAAACAATAAAAGAAAATCTGTGTTTATCTAGTAAATGCCAGTCGATGAAAGCGAACCTTAATAGCGCTTCAGAAAATAATGCAAAAGCGTTTTCACAGCCCTTTTTTTCAATAATCATTACTACTTTCAACAGGGCGCATATCTTACAAAGAGCGATAAACTCACTGATTTCCCAGACTGAACCTGACTGGGAGGCTATTATTGTGGATGATGAAAGTATGGACGATACCTATTTACATATTCTCCCCTACCTGCAATCATATAACAAGGTAAAATATTTAAGGAAAGCGCACGATGGAGAAGTTAGGTCAAAGAATACAGGAATTAGTGCATCTTCCGGTAAGTTTATTTCATTTCTGGATTCTGACGACGAATATAAACCCAACCATCTTCAATCAAGGAAAGAGATCCTTGTGCACGATCCTTCAATCAGATTTTTATACGGCGGTGCAAAAATTATCGGGAATCAATATGTCCCCGACAGGAATGACTATAAAAAAAGAATCCATCTTAACAAATGTGTCATAGGTGGTACTTTTTTTATAGAACGAAGTGTCTTTTTTCAATTACACGGATTCAGAAAAATAATGCTTGGGACAGATGCCGATCTTTTTGACAGAGCGGTTGAAGCCGGCTTTTTTATTAGGGAGACCAAAATACAAACCTATATCTATCACCACGAAAATGAAGATTCGTTAACAAATATGTTGATTAAAAATAATACGGAATCTGCAGCAGTATACTCAGAGTTAATTTAAAAACTAATTATGAAAGCATTTTCAAAAACTGAAGTCAAGGAATTACTTGCAGCGAAATTAAAGAGCTGGTCATTTGATGGAATTTACATAACACGAAACTTTAAATTCAAGACCTTCGTGAATGCATTTTCATTTATGACCGCAGTGGCGCTGGAAGCAGAAAAAATGGATCATCATCCTGAATGGAGCAACATTTATAACAGTGTAACTATTAATCTAAACACTCATGATGCCCATGGAATAACACAGAAGGATTTTGATCTTGCCCAATCAATTGAAAGATTGTTTGAATCTTATAAAGAAATTTAATTTATGTTAAATTCAGACGGACATGGAAGAAGTGACTTATTGACTCAATTATTATTGATGCAGAAGTTACTCTGGTTTAATACAACCTAATAAATTTACATATTTACAGCCCGGACTACGAACCATAACTATTTTCAAAATGAAAATCTCAAATAATAAAATATTGATAACCGGTGGCGCCTCCGGAATTGGGTTGGGACTAGCCGAAAGGTTTGTCAAAGAGAACAATACTGTAATAGTTTGTGGAAGACGTGAATCTCTCTTAAAAGAAATTTCAGAAAAACTTCCTTCTGTTGTGACCAGAAGATGTGATTTATCAAAAGCAGAAGAAAGAGAAGATCTTTTTAAGTGGATCTCAGAAAAGCATAAGGACCTGAATGTGCTTATAAACAATGCCGGTATTCAGCAAAGAATATCAATTTCTGATAATGATTTCTATAAACATGCAAAAGAGGAAATTGAAATTAATATTGAGTCTCCGGTCCATCTTACCTCACTTTTTATTAATCTTAAATCATTGAACACCATCATTAATACTACGTCTGGCTTATCTTTCGTCCCGCTCGCACAAATGCCTGTATATTGTGCATCGAAAGCTTTTTTCCATTCATTTACCCTGTCTTTGCGACATCTGTTAAAATCAAAAAATATTGAGGTTATTGAATTGATTCCACCAGCACTTAATACTGATCTTGGCGGCAAAGGTTTACATAGCAATGCCCCTCCTGTAAGTGATTTTATCGAAGATGTTTTTATTCAGTTAAAACAAGGCAAATCGGAGCTTACATCTGGTTTCAGTGAGGCCATGGCTAAAGCAGGACCAGAGGACTTGCAGAAAGCATTTGACAGGATGAATAATATTTAAAACAACCAGAATGCTAAATATGCAAAAACTGAAATTTGAATATAGAATTATTGCAGGTTATGTAATTATCGGTGGTATCTGGATTGTGTTTTCAGACAAATTGCTTAACTATTTTATTAGGGAGCCTGACATGTTAACCAGAATCCAGACTTTTAAAGGTTGGTTTTATGTTTTAATTACCGCTGTTTTGTTTTATTCGTTGTTGAAGAGCCATCTTGTTAAGTTAAGGAAAGCTGAACAAAAAGCAATAGACAGTGACAGGTTAAAAACAACATTCCTGCAGAATATTTCACATGAGATCCGTACTCCGATGAACAGCATTGTCGGTTTTTCTGAGCTCTTGAAAGATAAAAATATATCAGATATTGAAAAAGCTGAATATCTCGAGCTGATTGGAAAAAGTTCAGAGCAATTGCTTAACATAGTTAATGAAGTTTTAGACATTTCGCTTATTGAAACTGGAAATACAAGTGTTGCTAAAAAGAGAGTAAATCTAAATCACCTGATTGATGAAATATACCTGTTATATGAGCCTTTAATTAAAAATGATATTTCTCTTTCATCAGTAAAAGGACTTTCAGATCCATTAAGTCTCATTGTTACTGATGCTTATAAAGTCAGGCAGACTCTCAATAACCTTATAAACAATGCCATTAAGTTTACTGATTACGGACAAATCAAATTCGGTTACAATTTAGTGGACAATGAATTGGAGTTCTTTGTTGAGGATACGGGAATCGGCATCAATCCTGATTTTCACCATGAGATATTTGACCGTTTCCATAAAGTAGGACCCGAGAACATAAAAATATATGAAGGTGTCGGTTTAGGACTTGCCATCTGCAAAGGGAATATTGATCTGCTTAAAGGCAGAATTTGGCTGGAATCTGAAGCCGGTAAAGGCTCTAAGTTCTTCTTCACAATACCCTATGAACCTTTATGGGAAGATGAAACAATCAACATCGGAAAAACAGAAAGTATAAAGAACATTGATGAATTAACAATATTGGTTGCAGAAGATGATGAAATCAATTATCTGTATATAAAAGAAATCTTCAGAGAATCAGGAGCCGGACTAATACGTGCCGTAAATGGAAAAGAAGCAGTTGAAATATGTCTGAACAACAACAACATCGATATTGTACTCATAGATATAAAAATGCCTGTAATGAATGGTTATGAGGCTATAAAACGAATAAGAGAATTTCGTCCCAACCTGCCGATAATAGCACAAACCGCCTTTGCTTTAAGTAATGAAATGTTAAAAGCTTTTAATGCAGGCAGCAATGATTATATTTCAAAACCGTATAAAAAAGCAGAACTTCTTGCTATGGTTTCAAAATATAAACCTGCCGACAAACAATAAACTGATAATGAATAAGGTGTGAGGTAGTAGGTTAAACAATAGCAGGGATCCGGCAATCAGAGAAACATCTCATAACCAAAGATACAATATATGACCTCTAAAGCCTTAAAGTTTTTATAGCCTTTTTCTGGCAGGATATTTGCTTAGGTAATTCCGGACTTCAAAAAATCATTCTTATGAAAAAGTTTTTTATCCTACTTCTTATAGCAATTCTTGGTATTCAACAGGCAGACGGACAGTTCTTAAAGAATGCAAAAAAATTAATTAACTCCAAGAACAATGGACTGACGGAAAAGGACGCAGTCGATGGAATTAAAGAAGCTTTGGTTAATGGTACCGGTGAAAGTGTAAAACAGGTTTCCGTCCTTAATGGATACTGGGGGAACCCTGAAATTAAAATTCCGTTCCCTGCTGAAGCAAAGGAAATGGAATCTAAACTAAGGTCTATTGGAATGGGCAAAAAAGTAGATGAATTTAATGAATCCATGAACCGGGCCGCTGAAAAGGCTGCCAGCGAAGCAAAGCCTATTTTTTTAACTGCAATTAAAGAGATGACTGTAAGAGATGCCGTTAATATTGTTAAAGGAACAGATAATGCAGCTACCATGTATCTGAAGAATAACACATCACCTCAGCTTATTAGCAAATTTCAGCCAATCATTAAAACTTCCCTTGACAATGTTAATGCCACCCGATACTGGAGCGATCTGATAATAATCTATAATAAAATACCGATGGTTAAAAAAATGAATCCGGATCTTCCGCAATATGTCACCCAAAAAGCTATTGATGGTCTTTTTATTATGATCGCCAAAGAAGAATTAAAAATCCGTAAAGATCCGGTTGCCAGAACATCAGAGTTGCTGAAAAAAGTATTTGGAAATTAGCATTAAGATCACCAGACCACGACCAGCAGTTATTAATTGGACTTTAAATATTTTTTTATAGCATCCCAGTAAAACTCTTTCCATCCTTCTTTTAATGACTCGACCTTATGTTCGGGAACATTTGTCTGCAGGAATCTGAGTTTCGTCGTGTCCCCTTTCTTTTCAAACTCGAAGCTGCAAATGCTGAAATGATCATCAGGCCATCCATCTTCGGCAAAATGCCAGGCCTGCACTATCTTTTTACCTTTTACGAGTTCAATGTTGTATCCATGACAATATCCGTCAAAAACACTGAATTTACCATTTGGTTTTGAATCTATTGTTGCTTTTGAACCGGTAAATGCTGTGTGTGTTTTTTCATCCATTATCAGATTATAAATCACTTCAGGTGATGCGTTGAATGTTGCGGTTTGTGTTATTGATCTTGTTTTCATTTTCGTTTTCTTTCGCTGTAATCATCTAATAACCAGAATTGCTTTGTTTTGTTCAGGAATGTTGAATAATAAGCATAGCGCGCTATCTTAAAAAAGAGGCTGCAAATAATACAGCCTCTTCTTAATAATATTACTTAAGTAACTTAAAGCTAACAGGGAGCTGTTCAGAATTAAAGAGTGCAGGAAAATAATTTACCTCACTTTTTGTGAAGCTTCCAGTGACCTCAATTTCTCCACCTATAATGGAAGATTTTACCACAGGATATGCATAAACCTGATTATCAATGACAATTGCAATGGCTTTATTAAGATTCTTTTCTGTAGCGTCAGCAAAAATATTGACAGCTGCAGGTTTTAACCTGATTAGAATCTTTTGATCCAGTGGATCCATCCCTGTTATCATTGCAACGGACTCAATATCAGATCTAACCAGTAATGGTTTTCCCTCCATATTTGTTTTCAATGCAAATAAGCAGTACCCCGACTTTTCTGATTTATTTCCCCAGAATAATTTACAATTACTGAGTGGAACAGCAGACTGAAGGTATTCATTGACCTTCATCTTGTTATCACTATTTGTACATCCAACCCTCGGATCGGATGAATCCTTCCTTTCCTGACCACTTACCAGAAGTTTAAAAAGCTGATTATCAGGTTTCATTAAACCGGATATTTCAGTCTGGGTATATGTTTCGTAAAGACACACTTCTCCTTTTGATGTAAGCAGACCTTCAAATTCGGAAATGTCAGTTTTAGCAGGTAAAAGAATAACAACCTGTCCCTTCTCGGCTGAAACTTTGACTTCAGGAACATTCAATCCAAATAGTTTTAACCTGGAAGAAATAATGTCTGCTGATTGTTTTAAGGAAACCGACCCGACATTTTTATCCGTTGACTGAAGCGTTATACTTTTTGAGTTATCAGAAGCTTTCTGAATAGCGGAAGTAAGTGTTAAATTAATAAACACAGAAATAAATAAATATATTAAGATTTTCATAATTATTGATTTTAAGTTAATAGTATAAAAAATATTCCCTGTAGAAATACAGATACGTAATTAACTTAAATGCGAAGGTTCATCCATTTCAGCAGGAAACAGATGATATCGCAGAATGAATTGAGGTATTTTGCAAGTGTTTTGCCTTATAATCAGAAGGTTATATACCTTCAGGTTTGTTTTTCTGTTCTCAGATAGGGGATTCCTGTTAAAGGCCAGTAGGTTATAATTGTCCTTATTTGATATCCATGTCTTCTGAAAGACCTGCAACATTATACATGGACCTGTAATTGAGTTATTATCACTTACACCAATATAAGTTGATACCGGTTTCCTCTCCGGTTCATTTATGTTGCTGAAAGAATTATTGTAAAACAACAGTCCAAAAAATACTATTGCAAGAATAATAATTGCATCAAAATGAACATTTCTGATATTTTCCCGTGTTTCCAACATTCATCAAAAGTAAGTCATTTTCTAAGAATCCGCAAAATAAATCAGCGCTACAGATTCCACTTCAATGAATTTAATTGATTGGGATAAACCATACATCTGACATAAAAAATCCCTATAAGTTCTGCTTCCAAATACCGGGTCAACCTCTTTTACCACAGATTATGCACTTCCTTTTTAATATACTTATTATAAATATTATTCATTGCTATGATCTTGTCGGTGGAAAAATCCCTGACGTCATAAACTGACAGATTGGATAATACCTGTTCAGTTTTTGAAGCCCCGGGTACAATACAGCTTACCTGTTCAAAATTCAGAATCCATTTTAATGCTACCGGAGCCAGATTCTCAATACCCGGGAATAATGACTTTAGTTCTTTTACTGCTCTTAGCCCCATTTGGTAGTTTATTCCGGAAAAGGTTTCTCCTTTATCAAATGCTTCGCCGTTACGGTTGAAAAACCGGTGATCTCCTTTTTCAAATACAGTATGGGAATTAAATAAACCTGTAAGGAGACCACTTGCAAGAGGCACTCTTACAATAATACCTGCATTTCGTCTTTTTGCCTCCTCAAAAAACAGCTCGGCAGGTTTCTGACGAAAAAGGTTAAAGATGATCTGTATAGTTGTGACATTGGGATATTCTATAGCCTTCAGAGCCTCATCCACCTTTTCAACACTCACACCCAGGTTCAGAATTTTGCCTTCTTCTTTCAGACGGTCAAAAGTTTCAAAAATTTCGGGTCTGGAATAGACTTCTGCAGGGGGACAATGAAGCTGAACCAGGTCAAGAGCATAAAGACCAGTTCGTCTTAAACTATCTTCAACATATTTTTTAAGAACCTTCGGTTGATAGCCTTCGTTAACATGAGGATTTATCTGGCGTCCACATTTGGTGGCAACATACACTCTTTCCGTATGTGAACGCACCGCACTGCCTACAGCAGTCTCGCTCATACCATCACTGTAAACATCTGCTGTATCAATAAAATTAATACCATTATCGATGGCACAGTTAATAATCTGTTCAGCGTTTTTGAAACTGAATGCAGAGCCCCATTTTCCGCCTGTCTGCCATGTTCCCAGGGAGATTTCAGACACTCTGAAGCCAGTTTTGCCTAATATTCTATAGTTCATTTTATAGGATTTAAAAAACAATTTAATAAAATAAAACAAAATAAGTCTACAAGTGTTAATTTATTTTAATGAAATTTATTAAGTCAAAAATAATAATTTGATCCTATGCTATCGCAACATAAATTAAAGGCTTTTGTCTCAACAACCCAGCCAGTTAAAGCCCGTCAGTTTTACATTGAAAAACTTGGTCTGAAAATGTTGTCTGAAGATCACTACGGTTTTGAATGCGAGTCAAACGGAGCCCATCTCAGAATTTCTATCGTTGAAAGGCTAACACCACAGCCATTTACTGTTCTGGGCTGGGATACAGTTGAAATTATCTCAACTATTAAGTGGCTTGGTGAAAAAGGAATAAAATTTGAAAGATATTCTTTTATAGAACAGGATGAATTGGGTATCTGGACCGCTCCCGGTGGTACAAGAGTAGCCTGGTTTAAAGATCCTGACGGGAATCTCCTATCGGTTTCAGATTAAATGACTGGTAGCCGGATTAATGCATAACAAGAACCTTTGCCCCTCTAATCTTACTTTTTTTAAGCTCCATAAGGGCAATATTAGCATCATCAAGCTTAAATTCCTGAATTTCAGGAAGTATCGGAATTTGAGCAGCCAAACTGAGGAAGTCGGTTACATCTCTTCGTGTGACATTTGCTACACTTTTGATTTCCTTTTCCATCCACAAATGTTTTGAAAAATCGAGATTTAATAATTGGTTTTTGTCAGTTTCCGCTTTTCTTATTGCATTTATAACCAGTCTGCCGCCAGGCTTAAGATTCTTTAAAGCTTCTATAACAGGTTTCCATACAGGGGTTGTATCGATAATGCTATCCATTTTATCAGGAACATCATCAGTAGTGTCACCTGCCCAGAATGCACCAAGTTCTCTTGCAAATGATCTTTCATTTTCATCCCTTGCAAAGACAAATATTTTGGTTTTCGGGAACCTGTATTTAATCATCTGAAGTACCAGATGAGCTGACGCGCCGAACCCTGTTAGACCAATAGTGCCACCATCCCTTAGGCCCGATAACATAAGCGACCGGTAACCAACTGCTCCCGCACATAACAGAGGAGCTGCCTGTGGACTGGTAAATACCCCCGGGACAGGATAAGCATAAGATTCATGAATTTTCATATACTCAGCATAACCTCCATTGGCATCTCTTCCTGTAGCAATAAAATTGTTACACAGATTCTCTCTTCCTGAAAGACAAAAAGAACATTTACCACATGAAGAATATATCCAGGCAACCCCTACCCTTTCTCCCGGTTTTAGTTTTGTTACCCGACTGCCGGTGCTTTCTATCATACCTACCACCTGGTGACCGGGAACTACAGGAAATACCGGGGGGGGTGTTCTTCCTTCAATTTCATCAAGTTCAGTATGGCATACACCGCATGCAAGGACTTTAATAAGCACTTCGTACTCAGAAGGAACAGGTTTTGGCAGATAACTCATTTCCAATGGCATAGCATTATGCTTAAGGTCAGATATGGAGTTTAATATCATTGCTTTCATAAAATAGTTTTTTAAGCAATAAACAAGGCTAAAATGCAATTCAATGTTCGTGGTTAGTATTTCTGTTTAACTTTTCAAGTTCAATTTCATAGTCAAATTGCAGATCTTCGTGCAATAGAGTCACTTTTTTTCTTATCGCCTCTATCTGTTTTTTATAGAAATTCTGAAGTCCGGAATTCTTATGAATGGATGGAGTAAATTTTTTAAGCTTTATACAAAAATACAGCAATAATTCTACCTCCGTTTCTTTCTTTTGTGAATATCTGGCATACTTCCTGATAGTGCGTAAAATCTTCCGAAAGCTTTTCTTAATTAAGTAATGGCTCTTTCTATTTATTATCTCAAATTGCTCATCAACCTCCTTTTTTACATCTTCTATATAAAAAGTTTCATCTGATGATTCAAAAAGGAGGTATGTCAATAATTCCTTATTCTCCTTTTTGAATCTTGCAAGACGCAGGCATAAATCCCGCAGTTCTTTAGGTGTATTATTAGTTAATTCTTCTTTGAGATCTTTAATTGTTACAGCTTTCATGGTCATTATTTGAATCCAAAGTTAGCATATTTGCTTTGAATGGAACAAAGGCGTAATGGCGTTAAGGCATAAAGGCTTAGATTGGGCTTGCAGGTTACGCTTATTATAGAAAACTTGAATATGCCTTTGTGCCGTTGTGCCTTTGCGTCGTTGCGCCGTTGCGCCGTTGCGCCATTGCGCCGTTATGCCGTTATGCCATTTTTTAAAGACATTTTGTCGTATTGACCAGGGAATTTCAAAATGGCTTCAATCTTGTAATATGAGTTTTAAATAAGGAGGTAATATGGATGTTTTTTCAGAAATAATCGTTACTGCAGTGGAAAAAGCAAAGAATGCAGTAGTTAAAATAGACAAGTTTTCTATTATAAGAGGGAATGAAAGGCCCACCGGATCGGGTTCCGGATTTGTTTTTTCAAGCGACGGACTGATACTGACAAATGCACATGTGATTGAAAATTCCGAAAGACTCAATGTTTCGTTGCTGGATGGAAATGAATTCTCCGGAGAAATTGTCGGAAGTGATAAAGATACAGATATTGCTATTATCAAAATATTTGGAGATGGATATACTCCTGTAAAACTGGGAGTTTCCGGTGACCTAAAAATAGGACAGCTGGTAATTGTGATCGGAAATCCTTTAGGCTATCAGCATTCGGTTTCTGTTGGTGTGCTAAGTGGCGTAGGCAGAACAATGCGAACACCTGGTGGTCAGCTTATTGATGATATTCTTCAATCAGATGCTGCTATGAATCCCGGGAACTCAGGTGGACCTATGATTAATACAAATGGAGAAGCCATCGGGATAAATACTGCGATAATTCCCAGCGCTCAGGGACTAAGCTTCTCTATTGGTATTGATTCTGCAAAAGAGATCGCGCGTTATCTGATAAGTGACGGCAAGGTAATTAAGGCATTTCTTGGATTAATGACTAATGAAATCGAGATTCATCCAAGGATAAAGAATTTTTACAAAATCAGCTCAAAAAAAGGACTACTGATAACAGGATTGGAAAACTCTTCACCCGCATCACGGGCTAACCTCCACGAAGGAGATATAATCATTGAATTTGATGGAGGAACCATTACTCAATCTGTTGATCTGACAAAACACTTGCTTGGCAATAAACTTATATCGAAGTCAACAAATATAAAGATACTCCGGCAAACAAAAATGGTCGATATGAATATCATTCCGGTTGAACGTCCGGCAGCTTAGGTTGAGCTACTTTACTTCCTTTCTTCTGAGGATATGAGCCAGGTAAAATCACATTAATCAGCTTTTTTCCCCATAAGCCCAGTTGAAAACCGGCGCCAAGAGCCAGGATACTCAAAACAATTGTCAATACAAAAAGGGTTCCCTGAGGAGCAATAAAAAACAACGCAACAGATAATGAAAGAATTATCAGGCTGAATATAATTTTAACTCTTAAAATTGGGGTGGCAAGAGTTTTGAACCGGGTGAGTCCGTCAACAATTCCAGTTATAATTGCAAGGATCAGCGTAAAAGGGAAAACAAATACTGAAAATATTAAAACATTTTTCAGTATTTCAGGTTGAAATTGTTTAAATAGATTTGTCACAATTGTCAATATGGGTATAGCTATAACAAGTGCCTGGGAAAGGTGAATTGCGATCGGATGAAGATCAAAATTGAGCAAAACTAACCTGTTACGGGATACCCTTTCCCTGTAAGGTTCAAACACTTTTCTCGGCATTCCGCAAGCCGGACAAACATCTCCAAGGTTATCAGCTTCTATAACAAATCCGCATGGGCGGCAACGTACAAGTTCCTTCATTACTATAACGATTGGTTAAACTTTACAAATTTAAAAATTTATTGATTCTAAAATCAGCCAAAATTCAATTATGAAGAGTCAAAAAAACCATGCTGAATACTTCAAATGTCAATTTTATATTCAATCCGCGGAACTCACGAACATTAGTATTTATCAATTGTTTAAGTAAAAGTTATTTGATGAACTAAATGACAGACACATTGTGATTATTTAAGTAGAAAGGTAAGATGGTTTTGTTTAACTTCTGTTAATAATTGTGATAATGCCAAAATATTTTATCGAAATCCCCCACGGCAGTGAGAAGTTCGAATGTCTGCGATCTGCATCAGTTTTGCTCAGTACGGGTTCACATTTTCTTACAAATGCTGACTGGGGATGTATGGACGGTGTTCATAAAGCCTGGTTCTTTATGGACGCTGCCAGTAAAGATGAAGTTCTGATGATTATACCCGCCGCTTTCAGAAAAGATGCGAAAATATCTCAGCTGAACAAGTTCAAACTCGAAGATATCAATGAACTGCTAAGACATCACGCCGGGTGAAAACCTTGTCTCTGCCAAAGACAATGATTTTGCTTTATTACCGTTATTATTTTGTTGCTATCAATTTATCGTGACATTATAGTAAATTGAACCTGAATAACAAATGAAAGTATTATTACATCCGATACCTGGATTATTATTGGTAATGATACTCTCTTCCTGCACAAAAATAATCTATATAAGCAGGAAAACTGACCCTGTAATAAAGTTGGAGAATGTGCATCATGACATTGTGTTTGTCAATTTGTTCAACTACACCCTTCCGGTAAACGTAAATAAGAAAGACAGGTTTTCATATCATGCCGGAGTTATGAATTTGCTTGATGGCTTATCATCCTTTTCAAGTGATAGTTCCTTCAATTTTTTGGTAGGTGATACATTAAAAAAGAGCGTTGAAGCCGGAGATCTTACAACCTTAATGTCAGAGGATACGATCATTAATATTTGTAACAGATTTAATGCCAACCTGTTATTGTCTCTTGATTCTGCAAGCATTTTTTTCGAACGGGATACAGTCTTAAACCATTCTTACGGAGTGGAATACCGTTCATTTAATTTCAAACTGAATACAATGTTTTTTCTGTCACTTTATTCAGATTCAGGTAATCTTATTGACCGGAGTAAGGTTGACGAGTCAGCTTTCTTTATACCGCGCTCTGCAATGTCGGGTAGTATTATTCAGGTACCAAATATCTCAAGGGCAAGTGAAGAGATCGGAAACCTGGCTTTCCAGTCAGGGCAGGAATACGTAGCCAAGTTTTATCCTGTTATAATTAATGATACAAAACAACTTTTTACCGGTAAACTTTTTAAAGAATCCAACGATTACATTTTTGCAAGAAACTGGGATAAAGCAAAAGAACTTCTGGAACAGCTTGTGAAAAACCAGGATTCGTCAATTGCAGAAAAAGCCAGGTATAACCTTGAGGTGGTAAAAGAGGCCTCAGAGGCGAGTGTCAGATAGGGTGTGAGGTGTGAGGCGTTTTGATTGTACAAGGCAAATAATGTTAGGTTTCACTTCCTGCTGAGAAAAACCGAATTTTCTTTATAGTAACTATCATCAGCATAAATAAAGAGACAGCTGCCTCCTGAAATTTTATCAATTATCTCTTTTGAGATTTCAACCGGTAAGGCCGGACATCCCCAGCTTCGACCCAGCCGTCCATATTTTTTTATAAATCCTTCACTCACATATTCAGCCCCATGGATGACAATCTCCCTGGCTCTGGCATTATTGTTGATACCTTTTTCGAGACCATCAAGCCTCAGCGAGTAACCGTGATCACCGTAAAAGGTCTCAGCTGTTAAGAAGAATCCCAATGAGCTTTTAAGAGATTCCGGCTGGTTGGAAAAGCTTTTAGCATAATTTTCCCCGGAGTTTTTCCCGTGTGCAACAAAACACTTATAAACAAGTTTTCTATTCTCCAGATCAACAACAAAAAATCTTTTTTCTGTCGATGGTTTTGAAAAATCAATTATACTTACAATACCTTTTTTATTAAGATTATTCATATTATGGTATCCTGAAATGGCAATATTAAAGACCTTAAAGGATATCTCCTGATCTAACCTGCACTCTATCCATAATTGATGAATATCAATATCTTGAGTTACCGGTTTGTGGCTCAGACTGATTATGGCAAAAACGAATACAACAATATATGTTTTGCCTGAAATCTTCATCTAAAAGGAAGTATGTCTGAATTGATTCATAATTAAAGATAGTTTTTTTAACTTGAATTCCTTTTTTAAATCCAATATTAAGAAACAGAATGTTTCAATTGATTTCATGCATTTAACCCAAAAGTTCAAATGGAAAATGAGCTGTATGTTTTTTTCAAAAAAAAATTGGTATAAGTTTTGTTATTACTATTTTGTATTAACTTGTTCTTTTAAAATTTATGGTATGAAAAAATTTATAATAACTGCAATTATGGTGGCAATGTTTGCTGCCGGTTCGACACTTATAGCACAGAATAATCAGAATGAATCCCTCGGTCTTCCAGGAGATAATCTGAATCTTTATGCTGTTATGAAATTATTCCAGGATTCAAAAACACTTGAAGAATTTGAACAAAGACTGAATGATCCGAACTCCACTATAAATAATCTGGACCTTAATGGAGATAACCTGGTAGACTATATAAAGGTAATTGATAATGTCGACGGCGATGTACATAACATTGTTCTGCAGGTTGCAGTAAGTCCAAGGGAAAATCAGGATGTAGCTGTTTTTACTGTTCAGCGTTTTCAGAATGGGCAAGCGCAGATCCAGCTTACAGGTGATGAACAATTATACGGTAAGGATTATATCATTGAACCTATAAATAATGAAGCAAACAGCAGAGAAACACCCAATCCTGGATATTCAGGCAACACAACATCGGTTCAGGTTGCAACATGGCCCCTGGTAAATTTTATTTTTCTGCCTACCTATACTGCTTGGCACTCTTCCTGGTACTGGGGTTATTATCCCAGTTACTGGCATCCATGGCGTCCATTTTCCTGGAATTACTATTATGGGTATCAGTACAATTGGAATCATTATTACTACGGACATTATCACCAATCGAATATACACAGCTATTCAAGATGGAACGACTTTTATTACACAGGCAGGAGAAGCTATTCGCCCGATGTGCATCATAGAGTAGATATGGGCTATTATAAAGAAACATATTCTCATCCCGAACAGAGAAGGGAAGGCGAAGCATCGTTCGCTAAAGTACATCCCGATCAATTCAGAAGATCAACATCTTTCTCATCCGGGAATAACTCAAGCGTAAATCGGAGGTCAACTTCAACTATGACCAACAGACCGGTCACAAATACGCAATCTGGTAACAATACAGTTATAAACAGGCGGTCAACTACCACAGTGAATGACAGATCGGTTACAAATCGGCCATATGATAAAAATACCGAGATAAACAAGAGGTCAAATACTACAGTGACTGACAAATCCTTCACAAATCCACATCCTGATAATGGTACAGTGGTAAACCGGAGATCAACCACTACAGCAACTGATAAACCGATTATGAATTCTCACTCCGGGCAAAATGCCGGCACAAACCATCCACAAGTCCAGACAAAAACTACCGTTGTGAAATCTTCCGGTCGAAAGAATGAATCTATTAAAAGGTCCGGAACAACAGTAAAAAAAGACAATAATATAAAAGAATCTGAAAACAAGGATTCCAATCACAGATAAAAGTAACTCCGGAATTAAAAGAAAATATAGCGAATTCCTGCCGAGCAGGAATTCGCTTTTTTATACTTAACCTGCAATTTTTTCATTTCTCCCCTTTCGTTTACTTTAGCTTAATCTGACACCGATTTTCTCACTCATTCCTGTTTTATTTCTCATTTTGAGAAATATTTTCTCAAAATTGTTCTCGCATAATCCGAAGTTTTTAACTTAATTTATTATCATTTAATAAGATACAGTTGATTTTTAAAATGCAAAAATATCTGGCACATTTTTGGAATAAAAACGTTGTAACCAACATAACAGTGAAATGAAACAAAAAATAAATGTGCTTGTAGTTGAAGATAATGAATATTACAACGATTTAATTTTCAATGCTCTGCAACAAAGCACTCATTTTGTTCAGAGGAAAATGAAATATCAGTTGGTTATGCATTCATTTGTTGATTCATCTGACTGCATGCGAAAAATTGAATCCCGTGAATTCAATGATAACGATGTAATCGCTTTTGTTGATCATAATATGGGAGATGAAATAAACGGGGCTCAGATCATAAGCACGTTGAAAAAAGAGAATTGTAATACTCTTGCTGTATTACTCTCACAATCACGCATCATAGAAGAAAGAAGCACTCAGAATAATTACGATTTTTGCGTTATAAAGGATACATTCGCTCCTGCCATGTGCAGACTGTATCTCGATCAATATATTGAAAATAAATTTTGGTAACTTTGGGTATTATTTAGACTGCCAAATACCCGTGAAGAAAATTTCGATTCAGTTTAAGATTGGACTACTAATGATTTTGGCAGTAATCTTGCTATCAGCAACCGGTTATTTGTCTTATCGCAACCTTTCTTCGATTGTTGCCTCAATTCAAATGGACTTAAAACCTGACCTCAGGCTATCAAGTATAAGGGAGATTTCGATGGATCTCGAAAAAGCCCAGAACAGCATCCGTATTTATACAAATACGCATGATACAATTGATCTGCGACCTTATTACGCAATAATCTCCAACATCGACGGCAAAGTTGGCAGATTACAATCTGAATGTATAAGCGATTCAGTACTAATCCGTCAGACTGATACGATCAGTAAGTTAATTGAAAAGAACATTAGTATCTGGAACCAGTTGTTATATCTCCAAAACAACTACACAGTTGTTGAAAATCTCAAACAATTATCTGTCAGGCTCGATAGCAATACTGTTGAGGACCGTAAAACTGAGCAGAGTATACTTAAACGTGTCTTTAGTCGTGCCAATAAAAACAGATTGAATGAAAAAGATATTATCAGCGATCTGAAGGAAATAGAACAGCAGGATAGTATAACAAAAGCAAAACTGACTATAAGAGAATCGAGATTAGCTATTACAAGCACTGAAATCAAAGAACAGTTTTATGATCTGATTACCAAAATAGAAAATGAGATTTCGGGACTGGTTAATGCAAAAGCCTCAGCTGCTGATAAATTAGCGGCAAAAACTTACATCTGGCTGGCAATGTCCTCTGTATCAGGAACTCTTCTTGCAATACTGGTTATGTTTATTATTGTACGATACGTTAGAAAAACCCATGTCTATCAGATTGCCCTGCAGAGTTCGAGAGATGAAGCTGAAAAACTGGCCCGTACAAAAGAACTCTTCATGGCAAATATGAGCCACGAGATCCGGACACCGGTTACAGCTATTTCAGGTTTTACAGAACAGCTTTTACATGAACCACTCGATGAATACACAACACATTCACTGAAAATCATTAAATCGTCTTCAGATCATCTTGCGAATATTATTAACGATATTCTCGATTTTTCTAAATTACAGAATGGCAAACTGGCTCTTGAAAAGGTGCATTTCACAGTTGCACAGATTCTAGAAGATGTCTATGCATTGTTTGAAAGACAGGCCATAAAAAATAATACCAGGTTAAGCTATTCAATAAGTCAGGATACACCAGTTATTTTGCTGGGAGATCCCTACCGTCTTAAACAAATAATGATAAATCTTGTAAGTAATTCTGTCAAATTTACCAGGAACGGAGAAGTGGATTTCAGTGTGAATTGTGTTAAAAAGGAACTGGCAGAAATTGAGCTGATCCTTGAGGTTACCGACACAGGCATAGGGATTGATGAGAGTAAAATAGATTTCATATTTGAAGATTTTACTCAGGAGGAGATGAGCACTTCCCGTAAATATGGTGGAACGGGATTAGGTTTATCAATTGTCAAAAAACTTATTGAATTGCACAGTGGTACCATTGAATGTGTCAGCAGGAAGAACCAGGGAACCAAAATTACCTGTCATATACCCTACCTGATTGGTGACAAAAACCAGGTAAAAAATGATGTTGAACCTCCACTCTATATTCCTGAGGAAATCAGAAATATGAAAATCCTTATTGTTGATGATGAGGAATACAACCGTCTGCTTTTCAAAACGATACTGGAACGATGGAAAGTCAGGTATTATGAGGCTGAAAATGGAATGGAGGCATTGGAAATGTTAAAAACCGATCGTTTTGATCTGCTTTTTATGGATTCCAGAATGCCAGGAATAGACGGGTTAAAGGCTACACAGTTTATCCGGGATGAGATGAAAATAGGGAAATCGGAAATGCCCGTAATATGTATCTCGGCGGCTACTGTAAGCGAAGACTGGCAAAAGTACCAAAAGGCCGGGATGAATGCATTTCTTCCAAAACCATTTACCGAAGAGATGTTACTCACTACAATTCTTTCCGTGATTAAGGATAGTACCACTGTTTTGAAAGTCGATCCGTTATTAGAAGAAAAGATTAACCCTGCAGGTCCGGATAAAATTAATTTACAGAATCTCTATCATATTTCAGGCGGCGATGAAAAATTTGTAAAGCAGATGTTACTCTCTTTTATTGATTCCACAAAACAAGGGATTAACGATATGCAGGAGGCTGTTAATTCGGGCCAGGTGGACCATGTTGCTGACCTGGCTCATAAAATGTTATCACCAAGCCGGCATATTGGTGCAAATGGGCTCTGCAACCTCCTTAAGAAGATTGAAGGAAATGTTCACAAGAAGATAGAACCAAATAATCTTGAAATGCTGACCCGTGAATCCTTACTTGAATTTGAAGTCGTTAGCGGGCTTATTAAAGAACATGTCGCGAATATCAGTTAAAACGCTGGCAAATGCGGCCGTTTTTACTTTACTTTGCTGGTGTTGTATTAAACAATAAACCCGAATTAAGCAGGATATGTCAGAAAAGCCTTTTAAAATATTTGTTGTGGAAGACAGCGAATGGTATAACAGGCTTTTAGTCCACACACTCTCTTTAAATCCCGACTATGAGATAAAGAGTTTTTTCAATGGAAAAGACTTTCTCAATTGTCTTTTTGAATCGCCTGATATTGTTACACTTGATTACCGCCTTCCCGACTTTACCGGTCTTGATGTCCTCAAAAGAATCAGGGAAGAAAACTGTGATGTTCAGGTTATACTGATCTCGGAACAAGCAGATATTGAAACGGTGGTAAGCTTGCTGAAAATGGGTGCTTATGACTATATAAGCAAGACTGAGGATATTAAAGATCGGCTTCTAAACACCGTCAAGAATATACGGAACGGTATCGGTCTTAAAAGAGAAATAACAACACTCCGAAAGGAGGTTCAAAAAAAATATAGTTTTCGCGACAGCATACTTGGAGAAAGTCAAGCTATTAAAACGGTTTACGATCGTATAGAAAAAGCATTGAGTACGAACATTACTGTAATAATATCAGGGGAAACCGGAACAGGAAAAGAGCTGGTGGCAAAAGCTATTCATTACAACTCGAAGCGCAAAGACAAATCGTTTGTCACTGTAAATGTTGCGGCAATACCTTCTGAACTAATTGAGAGTGAGTTGTTTGGTCATGAGAAAGGTTCTTTTACCGGAGCAGCCTACAGGCGGATTGGCCGATTTGAAGAAGCTGACGGAGGTACGCTCTTCCTCGACGAGATTGGAGAAATGGAACTGAGTTTACAGGCAAAATTATTACGGGTGCTTCAGGAAAAGGAAATTATACGAATCGGTAGTAATAAACCCGTGATAACCGACTGCCGCATTGTTGTGGCGACCAATAAAAACCTGAAAGAGGAGGTCAAGAAAGGAAAATTCAGGGAAGATTTGTATTACAGGTTGTTAGGGTTACCTATTGAATTACCACCACTACGTGAAAGGGAAAATGATATATTGATCCTTGCGAGGTATTTTATTGGGAAATTCTGCGAAGAAAATAACATTCTTTCAAAAAAATTATCTGTACAAGGTCAAAAAAAACTTATGAGCTATCCCTTTCCGGGAAACGTTCGGGAATTAAAATCAGTGATTGAACTTGCTATCACATTATCGGCAACCGATGAGATCGAACCGGCTGACCTCGTAGTTGACAGGGGTGATCCTCTCTCGGATGTTGCCAGTGACAATCTCACCCTTCGGGAATATCAGGTGAAAATAATCAAAGCCACTCTGAAGAAAAACAACAATGATATCAGGCTTGCAGCCGAAAAACTGGATATTGGAATTTCAACTATTTACCGGATCCTGAAAGAAGAAAAGGAGTGAATAATAAATCCTCCGGTCAAACACCAATCCTTCATATGTGCTTTCTCAATATGAGAAATGTTTTCTCAAAATGAATATTTCTGCAATACATTACCAGTCGGTAATATGCACATTTTAAGTATTTTAAGCAGCATCTTTATTAAAGGCATAACTTTTGAAATAATAGATGCAGCTATATTATGAAGGGGCATTGTACATTTCTCCCGTGGTAGTAAATAAATAAGTTCGAATTTCATATATATCAAAATATAAACTATAACAATTAATTAAATTAAGGAGGTATTAAAATGACAAATGAAGTAACCAATAACCGAAACGTGGTTAATGATAATGCAGCTTCAAAGAATAATGAAAGGAAAGCAAAGAATGAAGGATTGAAAAAGGGCGTTCTGACGACCGCCATAATCAGTTTCCTACTTCTGGTAGCTGCCGGTTTCATTGTAAATTCAATGTACAAAAATGAGCAGAAGAAACATGTCGCTATTGTGGAAAATCAGAAACACTCATTTACGCAATTATTAACTTCGCGCGATTCAGTTATCAACGAATGGATGTTGACATTTGATGAAATCGAAAAGGACCTTAGCACGGTAAAAGAGAAAGAAAACATAATCACGATGAAGTCATCGGATCAGGAATTTTCAAAAGACAAGAAACAACAGATCCTGAAAGACATCGAGTATGTTAATACCCTGCTTGATCAGAATAAGAAGAAAATTGCATCTTTAACCGCACAACTGAAAAATTCAGGTGGAACAATTAAAGGCCTGCAGGTTAAGGTCGCTGAACTTGAAGCTAACATCAAACAGCGCGAGACAGAAATAGCTGACTTGAAAGTTGCTCTGACTAAAAAGGATTTCGAGATCGGACAGCTTAATACCCGTATGTCCGAACAACAGGTTGCTATTACACAGAAAGATGAAAAAATAACTAATCAGACAGCCGAAATGAATAAAGGATTTGTAGCTTCAGGAACCTACAAATCTCTGAAGGCTAAAGGCATTATTTCTAAAGAAGGCGGATTCCTCGGATTAGGGAAAAAAGAATCATTGCATCGCGATTTTTCTGACAATGCATTTACCCAGGTCAATATTACTGAGATGAAAAGTATTCCTGTGAATTCAAAAGACGCAAAGCTTATCACCAGTCACCCTACCAGTTCCTATGAATTGGTACGTGACAAAGACAACAAAATAGCCAGCATAGATATAAAAGATCCCGACCAGTTCTGGAAAATATCAAAGTATGCTGTTGTTGAAATAAAATAAAAATAGAAGGATTATGCTCTGATTATACAGGCATATGTTGTGAAAGGCAAAATATAAGACCTCACAGGGACTAAACCCTGTGAGGTCTTTTTGTTCATAATAAGGAATATATTCGAGATACTCAGATGCTGTAATTAACTTTAATTATTTAGCATCCTCCTGAACAGGAGATGATTTACTCCTATCCGATTCAATAAACTTTTTCTGCTCATCGGTAAGAATACTGAGTATATCTTTCCTGTGCGAATCCATCTGACTCTGCATTTTAGAGAACATATCCTCCCTGATTTTTTTCATCTCATCAATATGTTTTTTAGTGAGATCTTCTATTAGTTTTTTCTGGTTCTCAGTAACATTAGGAATACTTTCCAGCATCCTGCGCCCGGGTCCCATTGGCATCCAACCAATACTATCCATAGGCATCCTACCCATATCTCTCATATTTCCAAAACCCATTCCTTGACCCATGCCTCTTCTCATTCCTTGCCTACCAAACATTCCTCTTGTATGTTGGAAATTCTGACCCATTCTCATCCTGATCATTTTTCCAGAATCTTTCATATCTCTCCTCTCATGCCATGGATTGTGGCATGCATTGCCTGCTATCAAAAACACAAGCAATATTCCGATGATTGTACCTCTTCTTTTCATGATAATAAATTATTAATTGATGTCTTTTAATATACTATGTGCTGTTTTAATTTAAGTGCTTACTCCTTTTCTATTAGACATCTGAAGACATCCATTTATTCTCAGATTAAAAAAAAGGCCCCTCGCGGAGCCTGTTTATTGTAAATTCCAAGATTAAATGGTTATTTCTTTTCATAAACCATATTGCTTTTAACATCACCATCCGGCCCTTGTCTTGTAGCCGTAACAGAAAGTGTTTTTGCATCAGCCAGTGACCATACTTCTGTTGATTTCATTGTCCTTGACTCTCCATTCATATCCATGGTTCTTGTCGTTTCAATTGTAAGAGACTTTCCATCGGCGGACCATTTTGCAACGGATTTGCTATCACCTCTTGGTGATGTGTTGATACTCTCTTTTCCATCGAGTGTATATTTCATTGTCGTTGTAGTGGGTTGTCCGTCCTGACCGGTCCTGGTTCTTACAACTGTAAGAAGATTGGCTTCCTGAGTTGCAACAAAATTACCGCCACCCATTCTCATACCTCCACCGCCGCCCTGACCACCTTGTGGTTGGGTACTTTTCTCTGCATTTAATGTCCAGTCTCCTGCAAAATTTGTTTTACCAGCCTGTGCATTTATCATTACCGGGGCGATAAGCACCAGCATAAGTGTCAGTGAGACTAAGCGTATGCAAGCAGAGACGTTAATCTGTTTTTTTTCAATGTTTCTTTTCATTTTCTTTATTATTTATGTGAGTTGATGTATTAATAGACAACAATCGAAAGCCAATTATTCCTAAAGATATAAAAAATCCCTCTACAAGAGGTGTATTTTACATATCAGCATACAAATTTCGTCTTTCTCTCTTCAAAAAAAAATTTTATCTGTCATTAAAATAGTGTAAATTTGATAGGATCATTTTCAACGATTAAAATTACACTCTGATGAAAAAACTACTTTCCTTTTTGACCTTACAGACTGTTATAATTCTTTCCCTTTATGCTCAGCCCGTTTCGAACTACACTTATAAGCTCGATAATGGAATAAATGTCAGAACTGAACGTTGTTGGAATCAGATATGGGTCCAACAGGATTACGCTGAATTAAAAGCCGGAGATCAAACTCCTCTTTCAGTGAGCACAAGAACACTTGGTGATCTCACTTCAGGTTCATCTTTTAAGCTTGTGCACGATGGGAAAGAAGTCAAGATGCTGGGTGCAGTGCCCGGGACATACGATCTAAAAATGGTCTTCAAGCTTTCGGGGAAACCTGGAACCCTGAGTTTCGTAGTCGGTAACGTATTGATAAAACCTAAAACAAAAACCACTGTAACAATAACATTATATGACTATCAGATTTCTATCGTTGAGTCTCCGGCATCCCTCAAAGGGTTGTCATTTTATGATTCAAAAGTTAACCGATTCAAAGGAAGTTCAGAACAGGCTAACAATGTTGGTGTCGCTGTCTTTTATGCTAAAGGCAAACATGAGAAGCCTATCCCTCCTAATGAATCTATAAACAGCACATCTGGGAAAATTAAACCCGGGACTTACGACGTGCTTATTTCAATCGGAATTTCGGGTCAGACACAGAAAATATGGCTTGAAAATTTTACGCTTAAACCCGATATTAATTATCTGATATCTACAAATCTTAATGGCGGGGTTATAATCTATTCAGGTGGCAACAAGGATATTAAGAATATGCATCTATACCCGGCAGGTACAGCTGCAAAACAGACTGGCACTCCTGCTCCTATTAAAAATCTTGAACTGGGAAGGTACGACAATATTACTACAATGAATGCTTGTCCCCCGGCAGCTTATGACGTTCTTCTCTCCAACGGAAATGGAACTAAATATGAATGGAGGAAAAATCTTGTAGTCAAAACGGGATCAAGAACCGACGTTAAATAAAGCAGATAGTAAAATAATTCTTCTGCTGATAGCTAGCTATCTCGATGAAAGTATTCACGGTAACCCCTCAAGCCAATGAGCCGTTGAGCCATTAAGCCTTTATACTGTTAAGCCGCTTATTTATATCTTAATGATTCTGCCGGGTTATATGCAGCCGCTTTCAAAGCCTGATATATTATTGAAAGCCACCCTATTGTCAGTCCTATAATACTTGCAACAATATATATTGCCGGACCGACAGTTATCTTTTCTGCAAAGCTGTTAAGCCAGAATCTTATTCCGAAATATGCGATCGGGTAAGCAACCAGTGAGGATATCAGAATAAGAACCAAGACCTCATGTGACAGAAGTGTTACGATGATTCTTTTAGTAGCGCCGAAAGTCTTCCTGATTCCTACCTCACGTGTTCTGACAGTCGTCATGTAAGTAATAAGACCTATTAAACCGAGGCAGGCAATGAAAATAGCAAGTACTGAAAACAAAATGAATATTCTGCCGATCTTCAATTCCGCTTCATAATTTTTATTAAAATCATCAGCAAAAAAAGAATACTGGAATGGCTGCCTGTTTGAGAAATCCTTCCAGATATTTTCAATTGACTTAATTGCACTCTGAATATTTTTTCCGTTCAACCTGACGCACAGATAACCTTCGTAGTTTCCTTTCATTAATGTAAAGCATACAGGGGTTATTTTTTCGTGCAATGAAGCGATGTTAAAATCTTTTAAAATTCCAACTATCCTGAGTCTGTTGAATTTTCCCGGGTTGCCTGGCTGAAGGATATATTTCCCAACAGGGTCGGTGAGGCCCAGAAATTTTACCGCTGTTTCGTTTATCATAACAGCAGATGTATCAGTACCATATTCTTTTGAAAAAAATCTTCCATCAGCGAGTTTAATTCCCATCACTTCAGCGAATCCAAAACTAACCAGGTCCTGGTTTATAAGGTAGGTGGCTTTTGTCGGATCATTATCAAGAAAGAAAGCATTATTATTGAAGTTATTGGTACCCGGTATTGCAGTTGCATTAGCGATTTTTTCAACCCCTGGGATCTGAAGAATCTGTTCTTTAAATGATTCCAGCTTCTTACCCAGGGCATCAGGCCTTCTTATTACCAGAAGATTTTCCTTAACAACACCCATATCTTTTGATGTCATGAAATTCAGTTGTTTATAAACAACAAATGCACCGATTATTATTACAATTGAAACAGTGAATTGAAAAACTACCAATATACCCCTCAGTGTTTTTGATATTGATCCCGGGTTTAATGTTCCTTTTAGAACCTCAACAGGGTTAAAAGAGGCCAGAACAAATGCAGGATATGCTCCGGCAGCAGTTCCAACAATTAATATCAGAGCAATTATTCCTATGAATACCTTATATCCTGAAAAGAGAGTAAGTGATATCTCTTTCCCGATAAGATGATTAAAAGCCGGAGTAAGTACCATCACCAGTAACGAGGCAATGATCGCAGCAATTGTAACAATAATCAGGGATTCCCCTATGAACTGAAGAATTAATCCTGTTTTATCTGATCCTGAGACCTTTCTGATTCCTACTTCTTTTGCTCTGCCGGCAGATTTTGCAGTTGCAAGATTAATATAATTAATGATTGCAATAACAAGGATTAGCAAGGCAATTATCGCAAAAATATATACGGTTGATAACGATCCTGAAGGTTCAATCTGATACTGCGGAGCTCCTTTGAGATGGATATCTTTCAATGGCTCAAGCTCATAGCCAAACTGGTTGCCTGCTTTCTGAAAATCTTCGATAGTTATTCCAACAAATTTTTTAAGTTGCGGTCCAACATACTTTACAACCACCTCAGGAAACTTTGTTTCCATATATGATTTTTTTGTGCCTTCTTTAAGTACTATATATGTATAATAATTATGATTGAGCCATTGCGTACTTCTGGAGTCCCCCAGAGAGTTAAGTGAACCTAGCATATCGAATTTAAAATGAGAATTTGCTGGAATATTTTGAACTACCCCTGTTATCGTATATAAATTAGTATCTGACTCAAGACTTATTCTTTTACCCATTGGATCTTCATTTCCAAAGTACTTTTTTGCAAATTTTTCAGTCAGAATCAATGACCGGGGATTTACAAGGGCTGTTTTCGGATCGCCATTTAAAAGCTTAAAGTCGAAGACACTGAAAAATGATGAATCGGCAAATAAGACTCCGTCTTCATTAAACCTGGTATCGCCATATTTCACGAGCCATGCTCCAGCTCTTCTGATCCTGACAACATATTCAATTTCAGGATAATCAGCTAGAAGTGTCTGGGCCATCGGGGGTGCTGTTATTGCCTGGTCAAGAGTGGAGCCGGCCATCACTCCTTTTACCTTAATTCTGTATATATTTTCATAGTTTTTATGAAACCGGTCATAATTTAATTCATGTAAAACATAGATAGTTATTAAGAGAAAACTTGTTAATCCGATTGTGAGTCCTGTGATATTGAGAATCAGATATCCGCTATGCTTCCGCATATTACGGATGGCATTAATAAAAAAATTTCTTAACATATAAAATAGTTCTAAAGGAGTAATAATTATGTAAAAGACATCATAAAACTTAAACTGATGCAGGATTACTAAAAACAGTTTTATAAGGCCTGTAAAAAAGTTATGTCGTTAGGTCGGTATGTAGAGATACATAGAATTTAGAGTGTAGAGTGCAGCATGTAGAGTTTTACTGTGGTCTGTGCCGTTACGCCGTTATTTCGTCAGTGTATAAAATTCGTATTTGATCGTCCAGTCGATTTCTTTCCCGGGTTCTACTTTAATCTTTATGTATGGTTCAGGGCACAGAGTTGTTGAACAGGCCCAGAATGCCAGTTTAAGAACTGGCTGATTACAGGTAATCTTAACTCCGGCTCCTGTTATACGATTTTCAATCCTGATTTCGTAATCAGCTGCATCAGGGCCAAATCCTTCCAAAGAAAAACAATCGACTTCTTCTCCGTTACCAATTGGTCTGAGAAACGATATCTGGTTGCCCTGAATATCAGCCAATTCTCCAAATCCTGCGCATGCCCCTTTCAGATTAAATGGAAATTTTACAACAAGTCCTGGACCAATGGGATGTCTATCTATTACAAAGAAATTATGATCGTACACATTAGTTTCTATAGTACGCGTTCCCATGTTTTTCAGTCTATGGTTCAGTACAAGTTCAGGTTTATCTTTTGTCAGGCTGATACTTTTTTCATAATGATATGAGTAAACCTTATCCTCAAGGTCGTGTATAAATAAAATCTGATCAGATTTCATTTTTACTGACCATTTCCCAGGGTTTAATAACCGGTATAACCTGCTGAATGTATATGGTTTGTCATCTTGTTTGTAAACTGCGCCCACTCCTATCTTAACAAAACTTCCACCAGGTTGTATTTCACTATAATCCAAAGGAGCAAATTCTTCTACCGGTCCCATAATCACATCATGTATTTCGGGGCTGTATTTTGTGAACCACTGACCGAAATAGTTATGACCACTGTATTCAAGACTAACTATATTTCCTGACCAGTCGAAGCGTGTTCCCTGATAATACCCTTTATCGGCATCGGGAAGGTAGATAATAGCTCGTATTAATCCGTTGCTGATCTCTGTCTTCGGAAATTTTGTTAATGGTATTGTAATAAGTGTTAATCCAGATAATAAATAATAGATCTTTTTCATATTCTAAAGGTAATTTAATTGTCTAAAATTGTTTGCTAAGCCTGATTTAAAAAATTTAAGGGATTCAACTATTTATCCTGTCAATTTTATAAATTTGTATAGATACCAACCTCATATTTCAGAAAATCAAACAGTTCCTAATTAATTAAAACACACTCATTATGAACAAACTATCAAGAAGGCAGTTTCTGGAGAAAAGTACCCTTGGAATAGGATCAGTTGTTATTGCTTCACAGTTTCCTCTGAACCTTGAGGCAGGCAATCTTCCTGAACCTGTTAAAATGCCTGTCGGATTCCAGGCATGGATTATAAGGGAAAAGATTGGCAACGATTTTCCCGGTACTCTAAAAATGGTTGCAGATATTGGCTATCAAAGTGTTGAAATGTGTTCACCTCCTGGTTATGAAAATTTAGGATTCGGCCCACTGATGAAACTTAAAGCCAAAGAGATGAAGAAGATCATTAATGACGCAGGCCTTTCATGGCCAAGCACACATTATGGAATGGACGAACTCAGACAGCACATTGATGAACGCATTGAATTTGCAAAGGAATCAGGACAGACCCAAATGATCCTTTCCAGCTTCGGTCTGCCAAAAGAGGCAACAATCAACGACTGGATTAAAGCCGCTGACGAATTGAATACCTTTGGACTAAAAACCAGTAAATCAGGTATCCAGATGGGGTATCATAATCACGACATGGAATTTAAAAAAATAGGAGACACACTTATCTATGATGCTTTGATGAACCAGCTCGATCCTGCATATGTAAAAATGCAGTTTCAGGTAGCCGTGATAAGAATGGGTTATAAAGCTTCAACCTATTTCAAAAAGTATCCGGGCCGGTTCATTTCAGCTCACCTGGCAGATTGGTCAGCTGCTGAAAATAAGGAAGTAGCAATCGGCAAAGGAATAGTTGACTGGAAGGAATTTTTTGCTACCCTCAAGACAGGTGGAGTAAAGAATTTCTTTGTGGAAATGGGAATAGAAACATTCAAAGAAAGTGAAGCATACCTACATAATCTTTGATTTTCGGTCATGTATGACGTAAATCCTATCTAAAATTATTAGTACATAATATAAATCAACTTCAACAAAATGGCTATCTCAAAAAAAATTAACCGTCGTGATTTTCTGGGAACAACTGCTGCAGCTTCCCTGGCGATAACTATAGTTCCGAGACAAGTTATCGGCGGATCAGGATATATACCGCCAAGTGATAAGATTACGCTTGGATATATTGGTTGCGGAACTCAGGGATTGAGAGAAATGACAGCATTAATTTCTAATCCTTCATTGCAAATAATTGCTGTCTGCGATCCCAATAAGTTCAGTACAAACTATATTGATTGGTCGTTAAATGATGTACGTGACACTATCCGAAAAGCATTAGGCGATAATTCGTGGGGAGAAGGTATCAATGGAATTCCCGGAGGTAGAGATATCGGACAGGAATTTGTCCAGAAATATTATGGGAAATCAAAAGACTCAGGCACATATAGAGGATGTAATGCTTATGAGGATTTCAGGGAATTACTTGAAAAAGAGAAAGATCTGAATGCAATAAAGATCATGACACCTGACCATCTTCATGGCATTGTAGCTATAGCTTCCATGAAAAAAGGAAAGCATGTGGTTACACACAAACCGATTGCCAACAGGATGTATGAAGCAAGACTTACAATTGATACAGCAAAAAAAACAGGACTAAGCACACATCTTCTTGCATGGAGCAAAAGACCCGATTACGATACAATTAAAAAATGGATAAGCGATGGATTAATCGGTAAACTAAAGGAGATACATAACTGGTCGAACAGGCCGATGTGGCCACAGTGGCAGGCTAATCCTACAGAAACGCCTCCAATACCTAAGGACTTCAACTGGGATTTATGGCTGGGGCCCGTTCCCGACAGACCCTACCATCCGAATTATACTAACGCAGTTTTCAGAGGTTGGTACGATTTTGGTGCAGGAAGTATAGCAGATATGGGCCATTACAGTCTGTTTCCTCTCTTCCTGACACTGGGAATAAGTTCTCCGGCGATCAGCGCTGAAGCGTATGGAACAACAACATGTGCATTTCAGGGTAATGTAGCAATAGGTGTTAAGAATGATGTTGCTTTTCCTCTTTCATGTATAATCAGATTTAAATTTAGTGCCCAGGCAGAATTACCCCCGTTTGATCTTTTCTGGTACGATGGAGGTATGAAGCCCGTTACTCCCGACAGTTACCTTGCTTCAGAGAAATCTCTTGAAAGGGAAGGTATGATGTTTGTTGGAGAAAAAGGAATGATTATCGCCGGATTCAGAGGCGAAAACCCCGAGTTATATGTTAAAAATAAAAATATCACTCCTAAAGTAACGCCACGCGAAAAGGCTTTAGAGGATGCAAACGAGATATGGATCAACTCATTTAAAAACAACACACAATCACCTGGCAGCTTTATCTATTCAGGCCCGGTAACAGAGACAATACTCCTTGGTGGGGTGGCATTACGCGCCGAGAAAAGGGTGGAATACGATACAGCCAACATGAAGATTACCAATGTTCCAGAAGCCAATAAATTTCTGGTAAGGGAATATAGAAAAGGCTGGGAACTATAGTCAATAAAAAGGCTGTCTGCTAATTCAGACAGCCTTTATTAATAATCAACAGATTTTTATTCTCTGTTATATTGTTGAAGGTTTAGTGGTAGTTGGTTTTGGCGCTAGTTTTGGTGCCGGTTTAGCTACACCGGCTTTTGCTCCCATCTTTTTCAGGAATTTACCGGTGTTATCAAATGACAGAGTCTCCTGTGTCGTTCCTTTAACTACTACAACATCATATGTAACAACATTTTTATCAACAACTTTGGTAGCTTCCTTGATTGTAAAACCGACATAGTCTTTAGCAATATTGTCAGTAATAGATTTCTGAAGGTCAACAATTTTTACCGGAGTACGCTGGGCATTTACCACTAGAGCACCCATCACCAATACCATAATAAATAATAACTTTTTCATCTCTGATAATTTAAATGGTTATATATATAACAAATTTATTCTAAGATTCTGAAGATGATCTGAAGATGTAAATAATTAACAATTATTTAAGTAATTACATTAAAATGCCCAGCGTAAGTTCCCTTTATGGTGGTACTGGAGTTTTATTTCATGAATATCATTATGACAGCTATAGAAAATTTTCATTCCATAACTTTCTGCAATCTCTTTGACAATAGATAAACCCAGACCCACTGATTGAGGATTATTACTGCTTTTATGAAATCTTTTGAAAAGATCGTCAGGATTAATTGTCAGTGGCAATCCGGCATTTGTCATTATCAGAAACATTTTATCAATATGACATTTAATGAATCCACCATCAATATTAAATCTTACTGCATTGCTGAGAAGGTTTGAAATCATGATTTCTGCAAGCACTTCATTCATTTCAACCAAAGCTTCATCACTAACATCCATTTCAACCTTTATCCTCTTAAGCTGCATAATTTCTTTATAGTTTTCCAGACCTTTTATGGTAATTTGCTTCAATGAAACCATCTTCTTTTCATGAAATACCTGATTCTCTATTTTGGAAATAAGAAGTAATCCCTGGTTAAGTTTAAATAATTTGGTGGTGGATTCATTGATAGATTGAATGAGGCTGAGACTATCCTTGTTAAGGTTTTTTTGTTGCATAAGTAAATCGGTCTTTGATCGAATTACTGCCAGTGGAGTCTGAATCTCATGTGATGCATTTTCACTAAATTCTTTCAGGTTAAGATAATCATTTCTCATCTTGCTGGTCATATTGTCAAAGACCCTGTTTAGTTGATCGAATTCTTTTATGTCAGTCTCAGGTAAATCTAAAGGTTTATCAGATTGTATATCAAATCTCCCAGCAATTTTAACTGAATCATAAAAGGGCCTCCAAAGTCTTCTGGCTATCAGATAGTTGATAAGAATTGAAATAAGCAGAAGTGAAAAAAACAGAGAAAACATATACACCTCTATATCCTGCAATAATTCATTCTTTTCGCTTATAATCTGAAATATGGTAATAATAAAACCTTTTTTCCCAACATAGTTTCCCGAAGAAAAAATATATCTGAAAGGTATAAATGAGTCCGATTTAGAATCGTAAATATCAGTGTCCTTTATTGACTGGACCTTGTCAATATGGTAGTTCAGCAATTTTACTTCAATCTGATGACCAAATGTGCCTTCAAAGTCCGGGATAGTATCTGTCTGTCTTATCTGATCCTCTATTATTGTTTTCTCAGTGATCAGGCTTTCGTCAATCTGTCTATATATAACTTTCTTTATTGTTAAATATAGCAATACGGCCCCTGCAAACATCACCAGAATGGAAAGGAGTAAAAAGTAGAAAGTACTTTTAGTTAATAATTTCAACTATCTATTAATTTATATCCAAAACCGTAGATACATTTAATATAATTCCTGCCTTCTGAAGCAACAATCTTTTTGCGCAGGTTTTTGACATGAGTATAGACAAAGTCGAAAGAATCTGTTAGTATTACATTGTCACCCCAGAGATGCTCCACTATTGATTCTTTTGTTATAATTCTGTTCCTGTTAGCAATAAAAAACAGTAAAAGATCATACTCTTTTTTTGTAAGAATTATTAGCTTGTCGTGCACATATACCTGATTATCCTCGGTATTAATTCTGATTTCATTAAAGGTAATTTCATTCATACCGAGATAATTGTTCCTCCGGTGTATTGAGTTGATGCGAGCACTGAGTTCGGCAAAGTGAAATGGTTTTGTAAGATAATCATCAGCTCCTATTTTTAATCCGATTAGTTTATCATCCAGAGAGCTTTTAGCAGAGAGTATTAGAATGCCTCCGGTTAATCTCTTAGACTTCATCTCGTGGATCAAATCCAGTCCATTGCCATCAGGGAGACCAATATCAAGGATAATACAATCATACTTGTTTACATCAGCCTTTTGTACCGCTTCATTTAAAGTCAGTGCGACTTCACAGATATGACCTTCCATTTTGAGGTAATCATTAATTGAACGGCTCAGCGACCGGTCATCTTCAACAATTAATAGTTTCACATCAGTAGAGTAAAATGCAAAAATACTACAATCTTAAAATTTCGTGAAATTTATGAAAAAAAAATGAACCGGTTTAAATAAAATAAGGCTCCCGGCATCAGACAACAGACATCAGATATTAGTTAATATTGTTTTCCTGAAGCCTGAAGCCCGTTGCCTGAAGCCAGTTCATCTAAGATTTATTCTGAATTAAATCGTCATTTCTATTATGCCTTCTTTAATGCTTCAAGGACCCTTTCGGGTGTCATTGGCATCCTGTATAGCCTTGCTCCTGTTGCATCGAAGATTGCATTGGCAACCACAGCACCAATAGCAATAATAGCCGGCTCTCCTCCTCCCTGAGGTGGTTTATTTTTTCTGTCGAGGATGAGTGTGTCAATCTTCGGAAGCCAGGAGAAACGTGGAATACTATATGTATCGAGACTATGGGTAAGTACTTTACCTCCTTCAAATAATACTTCTTCGCCAAGTGTATACCCGAGACCCATTGTTATACAACCTTCCATCTGAATAGTGGCACCTTCAGGGTTTACACATAAACCCATATCCTGTGCACAGGCTATACTGACTACTTTAACCTTTCCAGTATTCTTGTCAACTTTTACCTCAGCAATGTGTGCCACCCACGATCCGGCATCTATACCACATGCAATTCCTATTCCTCTTCCACTTGGGGTTTTACCCGCCACGTATCCGAACTTATCAGCAACAGCTTTCAGGCAGGCAATCATCTTCTCATCTTGCAGGTTCTTCAGACGGAATTCAAGGGGATCTATTCCTGCAGCGGCAGCCATGATATCGATCTGGACTTCTCTTGCAAATGTATTTGTATTGTTGTTTGGAGCACGCCAGGCTCCGGTTCCGAACTGATGAACTGGTGATCCGCCGTTTTTCTGACTGTAATGAGTGATTTTAGTATTTGGTATGTCATAAATTGCATCAGAGCCTCTGGTGCCGGAATAGTACAAGTTATAATTCCAAAGTTTTATCAGTCCTGACTTGTCAATCCCTGATTTTATTTTAACTACACCGGCAGGATGAAATGTATCATAGAAGAATTCTTCATCACGAGTCCACATTAGCATAACCGGTTTACCAATCAATTTGGCAAGTTTTGCTGCCTCAATCCCTTGCTGGAATTCACCTTTACCTCCAAATCCTCCACCCACGAATGGTGTTATGACTCTTACTTTTTCAGCCGGGAGGCCGAGTTCACGTGTTATCCCATCTCTTAACCCAAACGGCGATTGTGTTGAAGCCCATACAGTCATTTTATCTCCTTCAAGCCGGGCAAGAGCGGTATGTGTTTCCACAGCCACATGGGCCAGATAAGGATCGTGAAACTCCGATTCAAAAGTTTTTTCACAAAGCTTTTCCCCGGCTTCAAGATCTCCGGTAGACCTGACTACAGTTACATTTGAATCAGCCTTAAGCATATATTCATAAATAGTCTTATCATTGACCGGCAGTTCATTGAATGAATACTCGGCTTTAATTTTTACGATTGCTTCATCGGCTTTATCGCGGCTCTCATTTATCACAGCAACCAAATCACCATCCCTAACAACCTTTGTTCCGGCAATCTTCTCAGCCCCTGAATAATCCACAGAAGTCATTTTAGCAGCATGAGAAGGCGGACGTAATATCCGCGCAAAAACCATTCCCGGCAACTTCATGTCACCGGCATATTTTGCTTCACCTGTTACTTTCAGGGCAGCATCGCTATGATTATATGACTTACCGATCGATTTAAACTTTGTATAATCCTCTAAGGAAGGTTTAACATCGAGGAATTTTTCAATCTTTGTACCCTTGGTCAGTTGTGCATAGCTAACGGTCTTTTGGGGATCTTTGGTGTTGGTTATCACTCCATCCCTGACATCCAATTGCGAAACCGGTACCCCAAGATGTGCTGATCCAAGGTCAAGAAGTACACCCCTGGCTTCAGCAGCAGCTGCTCTCATGCTCTGACCAAAAACCCTTGTACTTAATGAACCCCATGTACCCTGATCCCAGGGACAAAGATCTGTATCACCCATAATCATCTTTATCCTCTCAACAGGAATATTTAGTTCATCAGCCATCATCTGTGGCAGGGAAGTAATTATACCCTGACCCATTTCAATTTTGCCTGTGAAACAGGTTACTGTTCCGTCTTCAGCTATATGCAGGAAGGCATTATAATCTGTTGGCAGGCTCCTGGCTTGTTCAGCAGGCATTCCAATCAGATCTAAAACTCTCCAGGGACGAAAGAAAATTATGATACCTCCACCCAGTAGCTTGAAGAAGTTTCTTCTCGGCATACCCTTAGGTTCAGAAGTTTGTATCGATTCCTGATCGTTAATTTGTTCCTTTTTCATGATTACTTTCCTCCTTTCATTTCTTTAGATGCAGTTTGTACAGCCTCAATTATCCGCATATGTGCTCCGCAACGGCAGAGGTTATTTTCCATTCCATCCTTTATTTCCTGAACCGATGGAACTGGATTTTTTATCAGGAGACCGGTAGCATTCATAATCATTCCGGGAGTACAATATCCGCATTGCAAAGCATCGTGTTTTACAAATGCTTCCTGAACCGGATGAAGCTTGCCTTTTATTGCAAGGCCCTCAATGGTAACCACATTTTTGCCTGCTGCATCACCAATCGATAATTGGCAGGACCTGACAGGTTCATTATCGATAAGGACAGTGCAAGCCCCGCAGAATCCCATTCCGCAACCAAATTTTGTTCCGGTAAGCCCAAAATGATTTCTTAGCACCCACAACAGAGTCTGAGTGGGATCAATCATCGCTTCGGTTTTCTTTCCGTTTAACTGAAATTTAATTGTCTCTTCCATAATTATTTAATTTGATTAATTCCTTTTTATATTGCTCATAAGTGTCAAAATCCGTCAGGATGCCCGATTCATTTGTATCAACCTCCAGAACATCATCAGAAAACATACAGACCAAAGAGCGTAAACCCTGATCGGGATTCAGTCTTTTTATTTCATCTCTGTATTTTATGTCAATAAGAATCGGATGCCCTCTTAGATCCTTAAAGACAGGAATTACTATACCTTTTCCCGATGACAAATATGCTTCAATTACTTCATTAATTGCATTTGAAGTAATCAATGGCTGATCACCCTGGAAAACCAGCACTGCTTTAAAATCTGATGGCAGATTTCTGAACCCACATTGAACCGATGAAAGCATTCCTTTCTTATAATTATCATTATAACAATACTTAACAGGCAATTTCGAGATCAGTTCAACTAACGCTTCCCGGTAAGCTCCAAGTACCACAATTATCTTATCAATTTTTGATTCCGAAACATTGGTAATAACCTTTTCTATCATTGTCCTGCCACTGAAGGTTAGCAGCATTTTCGGTAATCCCATTCTTTTTGACTCACCGGCTGCAAGAATAACTGCCCATATTTCACCCATAACACATAATTTTATTTTATCACTGAAAGCCCCCCTCCTCCCTCCCGGGAAGGGATTCCCCTGGATTACTTTTTACTGTTACGAACTAATATCAGTTGCGCAGCAATGCTTATGGCAATTTCTTCAATAGTTCTTGATTTTATATCAATTCCTATTGGAGCATAAATAGATTCCCACTGTTTTACAGTTGCCGATCCGTTTTCAATGAAACCCGATTTCATGATAGCAATTTTATGTTTACTTCCTATCATGCCGATATAAGCCAAGTCAGTTCCTAGACACGGTTTAAGAGCGGAGGCATCGTCTTTGTGACCACGTGTTACAATCACGACATAGGTGTCATTACTTTTCTTCAGATCCTTCAATGTTTCACCTATATCTTTAACAATGATATGGCTGGCTTCAGGAATATTCTCAATATTGGCATATTCCGGACGGTCGTCAATAACAGTAACCTCAAAATCAAGCATATCTGCAAGATGCGCCAATGATTTACCAATATGACCAGCGCCTGCAATTATCAGTTTTGAGGGAGGGAAAACAGCTTCCAGAAAAAACAGAGAAGAAGGCTCTTCATCGGGAATCGAAAGTTCGATTTCTCTATAATCCGAAGGATTGCCTTCAGCTAATATACTATTTACAACAGGTCCAATTTTCACAAGAAACTCTTCAGGCATCTCCGGATTAAAAGTATTACTCATCCAGTAACGATTAATAAGAACAGTATCTTCTGAGAACCTGGTAACCATAGTTATCAGAACTCCAGGAACCTGTTCATTGAGCGATCTTTTTAGCTGTTCAAAAACATGTACATGATTGTTCAGATTGGCATCAATAAGAACACTTATTTGTCCACCACAGATGGCCTCATCTTTAGCTGAGACATCATTCTCAAGGTTAAACTTAAAATGTCCGGACTTTTTTGACAGGATAGCTTTGCGGACCAGCTTTGTAACTCTTCCTTCCACAACTCCGCCTCCAACTGTCCCGAAAATAAGACCCTTCTCACTGAACAAAGCTGAACTGCCGGGTTTCTGCGGCGCAGAACCTTTTGTCCCTGAAACTGTGGCCAGTGCCATCCTAGAAATATCTAATTGATTATCAATAATTTGTAGATAGATATTTTTCATGTTCTGATACAGTATTATTTTCAGACACATGATTTGTTGAGATACCCAAATTGAGCATCTCTACTCTCATCAACTAAATTCCACCACAACAAATTTATTCAAATTGATTTAATATTCATAATTTTATGAAATATAGAAATTGTTAAAGGATGTAGACTCGCTCAACCTGGGTGCCTCTACATAACGACATAAAACCATAATATCATGAAGTCAAATTCTGTTAAATTTTCATTGTTGTTCATCTCGGTTATTCTGTTCGCGATAACCTGCAAAACAACTGTCAGAAATAATGCTGAAAATGGAACCGATAATAGCTGGATTGAAGAATTGACCATCAGACAACTACAAAAAGGTTACAAAGAAGGAAAATATACTGTCAAAGATGTGGTAAAAGTCTACCTGAACAGGATCAGCGAAATCGATAAGAATGGTCCCATGCTGAATTCAATTATTGAGATCAATCCTGACGCTCTCAATATTGCCGAAGAACTTGAGAAGGAAGCCGTAGAAGGAAAACCGGAAGGTCCATTATACGGAGTTCCGGTAATCCTTAAAGATAATATTGACACTCACGACAGGATGCCGACAACAGCCGGGGCAACTGCATTACGAAATTCATTTCCGGGTAGTGATAGCTATGTTGCCAGGAAATTGAGAGAGGCCGGAGCAATAATCATTGCAAAATCGAACTTAAGTGAATGGGCAAACTTCCGGGCTAAGATGTCATCTAGTGGGTGGAGCGCTATTGGAGGGCAAACGAGGAACCCATATGTTTTGGATCGTAACCCCTGCGGATCAAGCTCCGGTTCAGGGGTAGCTGTTTCTGCCAACCTCTGTATGGTTGCAATTGGGACAGAAACTAACGGTTCAATTGTGTGTCCTTCAAATAACAACGGAATTGCCGGCATTAAACCTACTGTAGGTCTTATCAGTCGTTCCGGTATTGTTCCGATTTCATTCACACAGGATACTCCTGGACCCATGGCACGAACAGTGGAAGATATAGCTATTACATTGGGCGCTCTAACAGGCATCGATTCTACAGATTCCAAAACATTTGCCTCACAGGGTAAATTCTTTACCGATTATACCGGGTTTCTGAAAAAAGATGGCCTGAAGGGCAAAAGAATTGGCTTATTAAAAAAAGCTATGGGTTTTTCTGATAAGGTCGATACTCTTATGAATAAGACTGTTGCATACCTTAAAGCAAATGGTGCTGAAGTAGTTGGAATTGAATTTCCAAAAGGATTGAATTATGAAGACGCATCTTTTCAAGTGTTACTGTATGAATTTAAGGATGGACTTAATAAATACTTCGCCGGACATAGTGGTTCATCTGTTAAGAATATTAAAGACCTGATTCAGTATAACAAATCAGATAGCGTCGAACTCAGATATTTCGATCAGAACCTGCTTGAACAGGCTGATCAGAAAGGAGATTTGAATTCGACTGAGTATAAAAAGGTACTGGCTACTATGACAAAAGCAACAAGGGACGATGGAATAGATAAAGTAATGAATACCTACAGGCTTGATGCGATTATGGCGCCGACCGGCTCCCCGGCGTGGAAAACGGATATGCTGTTAGGTGATCATTTTGTTGGAGGAAGTTCATCCCTGGCAGCAATATCAGGCTATCCTGCAATCACTGTTCCAATGGGATTTATTGATGATTTACCTGTTGGAGTCACATTCTTTGGCAGGGCATGGAATGAATCCATCCTGCTCGAAATAGCATATAGTTATGAGCAGGGAACTAAACACAGAAGAACTCCAAAATATATTGTTTCAGATTGATTAACAATATGTAATGCAACAAGGATTGTCTGTTAAAGTACTCTTCAGGCAACTTTTTATTTTTTTTCTTCGTCTTTTTTTGGTTCAGCGCTCATCTTTTCGTTCTCATCATCCAAACGGGAAGCTTTTTTGAATTCTTTCATTCCCTGTCCGATACCCTTCATCAGTTCAGGAATCTTCCTGCCACCAAATAGAAGTACTACAACAACCAGAATCAGTAATATCTCAGTAGCTCCTAAATTTCCCATCTTTTTTATTTATTAAAATTAATGGCCAAAGATATTAATAGAATTAATTAATACCAAAGGAATTTTCATACAATTCAATCTCGTTAAAATTATACCAACAAAACCAGCCTCTATTTCAACTTACAAATTACTAATTATAAATAATAAAAGGGTCCGCTTCTCATAATTGTTATGAGATACGGTTTGCAATTTCAAATTCCAAATTCGCAATTTCTTTTTAGCATGTGGCAAATTTTTAAACCATTAATGTTCAGACCCTCCCCTTTTTTTAGCAAGTTCGGAGTGAGGGGATTTTGAGATTCGATACTTTTCTTAACTTTCACTTAGGGGGGATTTGCAATCAATAAATCATAGAAATCAACGTTATAGTATATGTTATTGTATTTACAGATACAAACAAACTATGAAGTTTTTTATATTAGAAATCCTGATACTAAGCTTGTTTGTTTCTGGTTGTAGAAAAGAGGCTGAAAAGACTATTACGCAGTCCAAAGAAGGTTCTGATCTTGGTAATCTTCAGATATTTCCGGCAGATAACCCCTGGAATACCGATATTTCAAATGAAGCTACTGATCCCAATTCTGATTATATTATTGCCGGTATTGGAAATGATATACACTTGCATCCCGACTTTGGTACTGTCTGGGAAAACGCGCCCATAGGCATTCCCTATAATATAATTGGAGGAAATCAGCCCATGAAAGCCATTTTCTTTCAGTACGATTCCGAAAGCGATCCAGGTCCCTATCCTGTTCCCCCCAATGCCCTGGTTGAAAGTGGCTCCGACAAACATGCCATCGTTATTGATTCCGTTCATTTTAAACTCCACGAGTTGTTCGATGCCATCCGTAAGAATGATAATAGCTGGAATGCAGGGTCAGGAGCCGTTTTTGATTTAACCTCCAACGCATTACGTCCTGATTTCTGGACTTCAGCAGATGCTGCAGGATTACCGATCTTCCCAGGCCTGGTCAGGTATGATGAAGTTGTGGAAAAGGGAGTAATCAATCACGCATTGCGATTCACTGTTCAGAATACAAGAAATAGCTTTATTCACCCTGCAACACATGCTGCCAGCAACAGTAACAATTTAAATTATCCTCCAATGGGGATGAGAGTAAGGTTAAAAGCCGGATTCGATGTTTCAGCCTTTTCACCACATGTTCAGGTTATTTTAAGAGCCTTAAAGAAATATGGAATGTTTGTGGCCGATAACGGCTCAAATTGGAATATATCAGGCGCACCTGATTCCCGCTGGGATGATGATGAACTGGGAGAGATAAAATCAATTCAGGGAAATAGTTTTGAAGTCGTTAAAATGGGAACGGTTGTTCCAATGCAGAAATAATTAAAATGCTATTTGATCATAAAATTCAGGAGCGGTTCATCGCTCAGATATGCAACCAGATTATCATTTTTATGAAGCTGACCAACTCCCGGGGGAGTGCCGGTAAATATAAGATCCCCGGTTTTCAGGGTGAAAAACTTTGAGGCATACTCAACAATTTCGTTAAAGCCGAATATCATATCGGAAGTGTTGCTTTTTTGTACCACTTTGTCGTTGATCTCAAGCCTGAAATCGAGATCTGTCATGTTTTTTATACCCGACACAGGAACAAAATTGCCTAAAGGCGCTGCTCCGTCGAAGCATTTTGATAATTCCCATGGCATACCGGCCGATTTCAGACTGGTCTGCAGATCGCGTGCTGTTATATCTATGCCTAAAGTGACTTCATCAAAATACCGCGGGGCAAATTTTGCAGAGATCCCCTTTCCCAGCTTGCTGATCTTAATAACAACTTCAACTTCATATTGGATATCTGACGAAAAATCAGGCAGGAAAAATGGTTTATTATTTTTCAGTATCGAGGAATCGGGTTTCAGGAATACAACCGGCTCACTCGGAACAGTCCACCCAAGTTCAATGGCGTGTTTCCTGTAATTGAGTCCGATGCATATGATCTTCATTTCATCCCTGGTTTTTTCCGAAAGATCTAAGTTTTATCTCCGTTAGAACTTTTTTTGTGTAAAGAGGGAATTCACCGTTCATCATCCAGGAATAATATGCCGGATCCACGTTAAAAACAAGTTCGACAGACTTTCCTTTATGTTTTCCAAAATTAAAAACTTCAACTCCATTCTCATCGAGAATGATTCTTCCGGCGAAATCAACATTACTGTTAAATGAGCTGAAATCTGCAAGCTTCTCTACATCATTTTCAAGATCTTTATATCTGTCGAGCTGTGATTTAAGAATTTCGTAAGTGGCTGCAGTATCGGCCTTTGAACCATGAGCTCCTTCCAGATCCTTTTTGCAGTAGAACAGGTAAGCTGCTGATAATGTGCGCTGTTCTTTTTTATGGAAAATGACCTGAACATCGACATATCTTCTTTTAGTGAAACTAAAATCGACATTGACTCTCAGGAATTCTTCTGCAAGAACCGGTATGTCAAATTTAATGGCATTATACCCAGACAGATCACAACCTTCAAGAAACATGGCAAGCTTCTTTGCAACTTCTTTGAAGGTAGGCGACTTAGCTACATCTTCATCTTTTATCCCATGTATAGCTGTGGATTTGGGAGGAATAGGCATCTCTGGATTTACCCTGGTACTCATCCACTCCTCTTTTCCATTGGGACTGATCTTTAAAACTGAGAGTTCAACGATCCGGTCACTTGAAACATTTATTCCTGTGGTTTCAAGATCGATAAAAGCAATGGGACGTTTAAGATTCAGATTCAAAGGTCAGGCATTTATCATCATTGGCATAAGAAGCATCAGCAGATCTTCCGATTCATTATCTGAAATCACCGGAAGGAAGAGTCCGGCTCTCGTGGGATCGGCGAGTTCGATCATAACATCCTGTGATCCGATGTTAGACAGAATCTCCACAAGGAAAACCGATTTGAAACCAATTTCAATCTCATCTCCTTCATACTGGCACTTGATCCTTTCATATGCTGATATTGAAAAATCAATATCCTGTGCAGAAACCAAAACCTGGTTACCTTTAAGCTGAAGCTTCACAAGATTGCTGGCTTGATTTGAAAAAACAGATACTCTCTTGAGGGTATTAAAGAATTCTACCCTGTCAATTGTGATCTTACGTGGATTATTCTTGGGAATAACTGAATTGTAATTCGGATAATTGCCTTCAACCAGGCGACATACAACCTTATAATTACTCAGTATAAAAAATGCATTTTTATCATCAAATTCAACCGTAACAGGTCCCGCCTCTTTCGGTAAAATATTTTTAAGTAGAGAAGCCGGCTTTTTGGGCAGTATAAATGATGCATTATCATCTGAGTGAGCGTCAGTTCTCTGGTACCTTACCAGTTTATGAGCATCGGATGCCACAAATGTAATTTTATCGGTCGATGTTTCTACAAAGATGCCTCCCATTACAGGTCGAAGTTCATCATCTGCAGTAGCAAAAAGAGTTTTACTTATCCCTGCAAGCAATACATCAGCATTAATTACGAATTCAAATTTTTTATCCTTTTTAATTGATGGTAAAGCTGGAAAGTCGATACCATTCTGACCGACAACATTGAATTTACCATTTTCAGAACTGATAACAACCGCCAGGGTTTCCATATTGATATCAAAGGTGAGCGGTTGAACTGAAAACTCTTTCAGTGCGTCAAGTAATATTCTTGCCGGAAGAGCTATTGTGCCATCTCCATCAGTGTTCTCAAGCTTCATCCTTGTTATGAGTGTAGATTCAAGGTCTGATGCAGTTATTTCAAGATCGTTCCCTGACAGATTGAAGAGAAAATTATCGAGTATGGGAAGCGTATTTTTTGAACTGATTACCCTGCTTATAGCCTGCAGATGACCTAGAAGTTCCGAGCTGGATACTACAAATTTCATATTGGTATCGTTTTAAGTTGAGTTATTGATTTCCAAGTTTTACTATTATTGTCAAAATGAATGAATTGAACTATAGAATTTGCTCAATTCTCAATTACCAATATTACAAAAAAAAACTATTCGCTCAAATAAAAAATAATCATTATCGGTTATCAGCAAGAATACTTAAAGAAATTAAGATTGGTTACTTATACTAAAATTAACTGCACAGAAGGTACTTTTAAATGCGAGTTGAAGATTCCTCGCTGCCTCTATTAATGACAACATTTACTAATTCACGGAGCATATAAAACTTAAAGAATATTTATGAAGATCTGTTTTTGATGGTACTGCTATGGAGAAAGAGATCCTTCGCTGACGCTCAGGATGACAATGTAATTGAGGTGAAAAGGGGGGTAGAAGTGGCGATTCGCAGGTAAATAGCTGACTTAAATTACAATTACATGCGAATCGCCACTTCTACCCCATAATTACCTAATCGCCATGTCATTCCGAGCGCCAGAGAGGAATCTCCTTTAAATAAATCATTATTTCTGAAAAAAATAAGATCTTTTTTTGATCAACGGATCTATATCGAAATACCGAATTATAAAAAGCTCATCCTTTCCATCTGTCTTCCCCAATAACCTGTCACTGTCAATTTCTTTTATGCTCTTCATCATTCCCCATAAAGTCAGGACACTCTTCTTACCTGTAATATTAACAACTGAAATCCTGTACAGGGGTTGTTTAGCCTCAATTGATTTCTTCTCTGTCTCTCCAATATTAAATGCCCACGATTCAAATGGGACCCATGCAAAATATGATATATAACGAAAGACTCGTGAAGAATCCCATCCTGTCATTTTGCCAGCATTATCGGAAAGAGAATAATGATGATTTCTATTAATAATGGAAAAAGATGAAGCAGTATCAGAGAAGTTCTCGAGGTTCACTGAAGAAATTTCTGACGGTAAAAGATTAAAAACTGTATATGGTTGCCAGAATAATTCGTTTAGTGTAAACCCTGAACCAATATCACCCTCATAGCCAGGTACATATACAATAAAAGGTTTTGAAGACTCCTTTATTTTCATTATGTTCCCGTAAGTGTTTGATGCAGTTTTGTAAACAAGAAATGACTTAAGAAGTCTTTTCTTTTCATAAACTTTTACCTTCACAGGAATAACATGTTTCTCGGTTATTTCATTTCCAAACAAATCAGCAGATATGGGGGATTTAATCTTTATCTCTTTCAAAATCCTGAGAATAAAAAGCATACCGTTTTTTCTCGCTTCGAACTTACCATTAATTAACCAGGTCTCGCCCTTTTTCTCAAGATTCAATCTCTTCCCTGCTTCCGAAAACTCGATTTTGGTAATCTCTTCTCTGGGTTCGGAAGCAAATGAGCTATTGTTTTTTCCAAATGGTGATTTGCTCTTGAACAGGATCAGGAGCAACAACCCTATTACAATGATAAAAAACCCACTTCTGACCAATAATTTATTCTTTATCAATTTCCTGCGTATTTTTTTCTTCTGAAGTAGCTATATAAGAATCCTCCAATAATAACTATAATAACCGGACCGGCTATATTGATCAACTGCCACTTAAATTTATCAGCCTTGATAATTTTATGGTTCAGTAACCTGAGTTTGAGTTCCCTGGATCTCAGCTCCATGATTCCATTTTTATCAACAAGCCAGTTAAGACAATTAATCAGAAAATCCCTGTTGCCATATACCTGTCCGGTATATTTATCCTGACCAAGAGGAAGAGGTGTTTCATTCAATCCTGATCTTTTAACCTCGTTCCTTATTATATCTGCGTCAGCAATAACGATCATCCTGGTTTCTTTGCTCTCGGTCCTGATCCTGAGATTTTTATCATCTGTAAGATTACTTACCATCCTGTTCTTAAAAGCAGAGGTGAATACACCCTCAAGTAAAACTGCTACCGGCAGGTTTTGCTTATTAAAATCTTTTTCAACAGGAGTCATTTCTGCTTCTTTCAGACTTATCATAACAGGAGGAGTAATGGTACGGCTATATTCAGATGTTGAAAGAAGTATCTTTTTCCTTATTGCCGGATCGAGACCTACTGTGTCAATATAATTCACGAATTCTCCTTCCACCCTGTTCAGGTTCCTTGTAATAGGATGATTAGCAGCTGGTTTTAGTAATGGATTATAAACCCACGGAGCAGAAACAACTTGTTGACGGGTACCTCCGCTCATAACCATTAACCTGATCGGAACACATTCAATATCCTGAACAATTGCCGGATTTATTCTGGCCCCATACCTGAATAGCTGATCTTCAATATTTAACGGCCGGTAAAGGCCAACTGTAGTGCCGAATCTGAGACTATCGGAATTCACAGCCACCTCATCTATAAGCCACATTACCTTGCCTCCGTTCATGATATACTGATCGAGTACCAACTTGTCTGATTCATTGAAAACTTTTTCCGGTCCTGCTATAACAACAGCTACATATTTGTCAAGAATACCTGGTTTTCCTCCGATAACACCCCTGTCGATAGTAAAAAATCTGGCAAGATTCATAGTAATATCTGCTGTCTCTATCTCAGGTATTTCTCCGTGTCCTTCAATAAAAGCAACCTTGTTAACAGTATCTGAACTGAGGGTAGCGATTGTTTGAATCATCTCATATTCAAGTCCTTCAACTGAATGAAGAAGATTTTGTTCATAAGGGATGGACTGATTATTCTCAAGAAAGTTGACCGGCACTTCAATCCCATTATAATTGACAATCATTCCCGGAAAAATAATCTTCTGAGATGACCCTCCCTCAGAATCACCTGTTTCCAGCCTGATTGGATTCAATCCTTTTTTTTCCAGAGTTTGGTATTGAGCCTCTCGCTGTCTGGCATCCTTCCCTCCGGATGGGTTTTTAAACTCATAATCAATTTTTCTCCCAGAGGCTATTCTGAATTCATCAAGCATTTCACCAACAGATCTTTTCAAACGTTTTAACGGTATAGGTATTTCTCCTTCGAGATACACCTGTATGTAGATGTCGTTTTTTAATTGGCTGAGTACCTGTCGTGTTGGTCGGGAAAGAGTGAACCTTTTATCTTCTGTCAGATCATATCTGAACCTTAAAAATGAACTTATTATCGAAACAAGAATGATTCCTGCAACCACAATGAGTAATTGCAGCCAGCTTTTCAATTTAATGCCTCTGTCACCTGTTTTTTTTGTCATGACTTAACTTTTTTTCTTCCATTTACGTGATAACAGGTGAAATCGGGTAGCTTCATTAAACAAGCAAGCCACAGCCACGAAATAGACTATATCTTTAATATCAATAACTCCCCTGCTGATAGATTTATAATGTTCGTTGATCCCGAGCCTGATAATAAATTCATCCAATTTTTTTAAGCCTGGCAGATATGCAAATGAATCAAATCCCATAAAGAGAATAAAACAGAATAGTACAGCCAGGATAAATGCAATTACCTGATTATCTGTAAGAGATGAAGCAAATATCCCGGCAGAGACATAGACTGACGCCAGAAAGAACAGGCCAATAAACGAGCCCATTGTCCCACCCTTATCAAGGTTCCCGGGAGATTCTCCAAGCTGATAAACTGAAAAATAATATATCAGTCCTGGCAACAGTGCAAGCAGAACAAGGCATACTGAAGCGAAGTATTTTCCGTAGACAATTCCTCTTTCTGTGATTGGTCTTGAATAAATCAACTCTATAGTACCCAGTCTCTTTTCTTCAGCTATCATCCTCATTGTAACAGCCGGGACAAGAAACATGAAAAGCCATGGGGAAAGGAAAAACAGGGTATCCAATCCGGCATACCCGTTATCCATTATATTCCACTCACCCGGGAAAACCCACATGAACAGACTATTAATCAGAAGGAAAACAATTATAACCAAATAACCTGTAAGGCTGCTGAAAAAACCGCTTATCTCCTTTCTGAAAATTGCAAGCATGTAATTAAAAGTAATTGTCCGGTTTTCCCTTTGTGTTACTTTGAGTTTTACTTCGTGATCCTTTGTGGTTAAATGACTTAGCTTTTACCACAAAGGCACACAAAGGATACCACCAAGGTTCACAAAGAGTTTTAAACATATCCTAAAAGCAAGCTTCAAGGCAAAGCTACAGCATTTTTTATATCTGAAATTATAACGCCAAAATAATAAAAATCGATGATCTGTTTATAATTAAATCCCTTTGCTGCCATTTCCATTGCACCCTCCTGACAAAGACCAACACCATGACCATAGCCTCTTCCATTAAGTATAATGGAATCGCCTTTCGCAAAAACAGAAAAAAAAGTCGACCTGAGATTAAGGTCCTCTCTAATGGTTCTTAACGGAATTGTTAATGATCCGGTTTTATAATCAGTAAGCCTTGATTCCTGCCTGAAATTCAATACTGACGGATTTTCAACTTTTCCTTTATATCCCGATTTTCTGATATAACTTATCCAATCATTTAAAGGGTAGCTCTTTCGCCATGTGGCATTTCTGGATCTAAGGCAGTAGGGATCCACAACACTTTTAAGATAAGGTTGACCCGAAAGCCAGACATCTTCGGAAGATGAGGTTTCTCCACCGCAGTTCGAATGGAATGCTGATATTATGAGAGAGTTATCTTTATCAAGAATAACAAGTCCCCTGGTTTCCTGGGTTGCCTTATTTAGAAGGGTATCCACTGAAAATCCATTATACGCCTGACAATGTGTATTATCACATACATTGTACTTGTCGGATGAATGTTTATCAAAATATTTGTACATGTATGTCCGGGCAATAATAGCCTGGGTTTTAAAATACTCCAGGTTTCTACCCGCCCCTCCTTCAGCCATCACCACGCCGGCTATATACTTTTCAATATCGGATATATTTATAAATACCAATGTTCCAAGATCAGGAAAACACAGAAGATCACCTGAATAATTCTGCCGTAGATGTGATTTCCCATTCATCATAAGTGAAAATGAATCATTCCCGCTTTTCCCTTTAAAGATCAGTGAATCACAAACAAAGCCCTTTGCGTTTCTCTTCTTAACAGCAAGTTTTCCATTATATCTTGTTATAATTACGGATTCATTTTTATATACTGAAAGCAGATTACCGTTGAAGAGATTTAGTTCGTAGGTTCCTTCATTAACTGAAAGCACAGCTGATTCAGGAGACTGATTGGCGAAAATCCGGATTTTAACCTGCGCCGAACCAATTGTACAAAAATCAGCTAATAAAAAAATAAATAATATCTTCAATCTCCTTTTCACCTTTTCTCCTCTTCTCCCCTGCATTTCTTCAACTCCCGCACCATCTCCCTGGCAATCCTGCCTGAAGCTCCGGCTGATCCCAATTTGATTTTTAATTCCTCATAATCAGATAATAATTTTTCGCGTTTCACACCGCCTGGTAAAATGGCTTTAAGCTCTTTTAAGAGAGCTTTTTCAGTAAGGTCATACTGGACCAATTCCTTAACAACTTCAGAGCCCATAATGAGATTTACGAGTGATATATATTTCACCTTGACCACAATCCAGGCAATCAACATTGAGAAGAAATCTCCTTTGTAGCAAACAACCTGAGGTGTACCATGCAGAGCAGCTTCAAGGGTTGCTGTTCCGGAAGTAACGAGAGCCGCATCTGCAGTGTACAGAATTCCATAAGTTTTTTCTTTTATCACTTTAACCGAAGCTTTCCCAATGATTTTAAGGTACAGGTCATCCGGTATATTTTTCACTCCAGCAATAACAAACTGATATCCAGGAAAATGGTGAATTATTTTCATCATTTCAGGAAGGATAAGTTCAATTTCATGTCTGCGACTACCGGCTAAGAAAGCAATTAAAGGTTTCTCGTCGATTCCGAGATTCCTGTACATACTTTTCTTCGCGGGAAACATCGAGATTCGTTTTTCAGTTTCATCTATGAGTGGATTTCCCTGATATTCAACAGTTATTCCGTGTTTTTTATAAAAATCCACCTCGAAAGGAAAGATAATGAACATGCGATCGACATATTCTTTAATCTTTCTGACTCTTCCTTCATTCCAGGCCCATAGCTTAGGTGAAATATAATAGTAAGTCCTGTACCCGGCTTTTTTAACAAACTCAGCAATCCTGAGATTAAAACCAGGATAATCTATGAAGATTACGACATCCGGCTTATATTCAATTATTTGCCGTTTACAGAGTTTTATATTTTTAGAAATAGCACCGAGATTCTTAATAACCTCGACAAAGCCCATGAAAGCCAATTTCCGATAGTGAACGAGAAGAGTGGCGCCGGCAGATTCCATGAGATCACCTCCCCAACATTGGACTTCTGCATTTTTATCTGCTACGATTAACTCTCTTATCAGATTTGAGCCATGAAGGTCGCCAGATTGTTCTCCTGCAATTATAAAATACTTCATCCTAAAAACTTTACACCAAAAACAATCACAGCCCAGGCTATTGTCACTGCCAGCACGCCACGAGTAGCTCTCAGCATGTCTAATTGGTTAAATATCATAAAAATTAGAATATTCGGGAATACACATAAAGTAATTGAATGTGTAATAATCTTTGAATCCGCTATTCTGACAAGGTATAAATGAAGCGATTGATGACCAGAAGAAAGCAAGTAAATGGTTATCCCTATAATAAACGGAAATACAAGTCCTGAAATTATACCTGTAAGAACTTTATCGTATTTCTCGTAAAATTTCATTTTTTAAACCTGAATTTAAGTTTATCAATATACGAATGAGCAGTCATGTCTACAGTAACCGGCACTACTGAAACATAATTATGTGCAATAGCCCACTCGTCAGTGTCGGTGGCTTCAGGTTCATGATTCTGGAAAACTCCGGTCAGCCAGTAATATGTTTTTCCCATCGGGTCTTTTCTTTTTTCAAATTCCTCTCTCCAGTTGCCTTTTGATTGTCTGCATATTTTTATTCCCTGTATTTCATATTTTTTAGCTGCCGGAATATTTACATTCAGGCAAATACCTCCTGGAAGAGGCTCTATGGCAAGCTTCTTCATTACAATCCTGATATATTTCTTACATATCGAGAAATCAGCCGTAGGTGAAAAATTATTCAAAGAAAATCCGACAGAATTTATTCCGTAAAGACAACCTTCGATTGCAGCGGCCATTGTACCTGAATAGAGAACACTTACTGATGCATTGGATCCATGGTTTATCCCGGAAACAACCCATTCAGGAATTCTTTCAGCCAATTGATTGATAGCCAGTTTTACACTATCGGCCGGAGTTCCGTTGCATGCATAAATCCTGTGCCTGTCATTTTCTTCAAGCAGTTTAACACGTAATGGAGTCTTTACAGTCAATGCCTGAGACATGCCCGACATACTTTCAATAGTAGAAATCAGAATGACCTTTCCAAACTCTTCCATCACTTCAAGCAGAGTCTTCAATCCTCCCGCATATAAACCGTCATCGTTCGTTAAAAGAATCAGTTTATCATCTTTTTCAACTACCATAAAAATTTCATGTTTGAGTTACAAATATAGTCAAATTAGAGAGAACATTATGAGCTTTATGATGAAACCACTCCGTGGTTTAAGGTGAAAAACACATTATTAAATATCAATTTACAAGCCTCTCTTTATCTATAATTTAAAAAATGATGTTATTAGCAATATAGCGAAATGAGAAATCTCATTGAGAAAAAAACGATAATCCGCCATTTCTGATCCTATTTTAAAATTCCTTACTTTTGCAATCTTACAGGTACCTTTATTAGCTAAATTAAGAGATGAAGATTTCATATAACTGGATTAAAGATTATTTAAAGATTGATCTTGAACCTGCAAAAGTTGCAGAAATATTAACAGCTATCGGTCTTGAAATTGAAGGAATGGATGAATGGGTCTCTGTAAAAGGGGGCCTCGAAGGTGTCGTAATTGGTGAAGTACTAACTAGCAAAAAACATCCTGATGCCGATAAGCTTTCTATAACCACAGTCGATATCGGCGGGCCCCAACCTCTTCAGATCGTTTGCGGTGCTCCTAATGTTACTGCCGGTCAGAAAGTTCCGGTAGCTACAATCGGAACAGTTGTTTTTAAAGGAGAGGAGAGCTTAGAGATCAGAAAATCAAAAATCAGGGGTGAATTATCTGAAGGGATGATATGCGCGGAAGATGAACTGGGACTGGGTAATTCGCATGATGGTATTATGGTTTTAGACAAAAATGCAAAACCCGGAACACCTGCTGGCAATTATTTTAATCTTGCAAAAGATACGGTTTTTGAAATAGGACTTACTCCAAACAGGATTGATAGCGGATCACATTTTGGAGTTGCAAGGGACCTGGCTGCATACATGAATCTTAATCTAGGAATTGATCAGAAAGCTGTGCTCCCTTCAGTATCATCGTTCAAACCTGATAATAACGACAACCCTTACGAAGTTATTATTGAAAATGCAACCGACTGTCCAAGGTACACGGGTATTACTATAAGCGGTATAACTATCGGAGAATCTCCCGATTGGCTGAAGAACAGACTAAGGGCAGTGGGCCTCAATCCGATAAATAATGTAGTAGATATCACTAATTTTGTCCAGTATGAGGTGGGCCAGCCGTTACACGCATTTGATGCCGATAAGATTGAGGGTAAAAAAGTCATTATCAAAAATCTGCCTGACAAAAGCAAGTTCGTTACTTTGGACAATACTGAAAGAATTCTCTCCTCTCGCGATCTGATGATTTGTAATACAAAGGAAGGAATGTGTATTGCAGGAGTATTCGGTGGAATTAAATCGGGTGTTACATCCTCAACAAAAAATATCTTCCTCGAAAGTGCATACTTTAATCCTGTTTCTATCCGCAAGACTTCAAAGAGACACGGATTGAAAACTGATGCAGCGTTCAGGTTTGAAAGAGGTACTGATCCAAATATCACCAAATGGGCTCTTAAAAGGGCTATAATGCTTATAAAAGAGGTTGCAGGCGGAAAGATATCATCGGATATTGCAGATGTTTATCCAAAGGAGATAAAAAATGTTCAGGTCGATGTTAACCTTAACAGCATCAACAGGCTCATTGGTAAAAAGATTGAATACGATACGGTAAAGAAAATTCTCTCCCTTCTCGATATTGAAATAATTCACGATGATGGAATTAATCTCAGTCTTATGATTCCATCATATCGCGTTGATGTTAAACAGGAAGCCGACGTTATTGAAGAGATTCTACGGATCTATGGCTACAACAATGTTGAGGTGAATATGCATGTCAATTCCACTCTTTCATATCCTGAAAAACCTAATAAGGAAAAAATTGTCAATATAGTATCTGACCTCCTGTCGAATAATGGCTTCGCTGAAATAATGTGCAACTCCCTTTGTCCTGCCGCCTGGTATGAGCAAAGTGACGATTTCAACAGGGAACAGCTTGTGATGCTTGCAAATCCGCTGAGTTCTGACCTGAACGCAATGAGGCAATCGCTGCTTTTTGGAGGTCTCAGTTCTGTAATATGGAATATTAACAGGCAGAATCTCGATCTTAAGCTTTACGAATTCGGACATTGTTACTTTTATCATAAGTCAGGTGACTCATATCCCAAAGCTTCAGATTATACTGAAAAAACATCTCTCGATCTTTTCATTTCAGGAAATACCGGACGCCAGAGCTGGAACTGCAAAACCAATCCAACCGACTTCTTCATCTTAAAATCATCAGTTGAAATAATTCTCTCAAGGTTGGGAATTAAGTCAGAAAATTTATCATCAGGTGAATCCAATAAAAAATACTATTCAGAGTCTTCAACATATCTGTTTAACAACAAGGTAGTAGCTGAGGCAGGACGTGTTTCAAAAAGCTATCTCTCAAAATTTGATATCGGGCAGGATGTTTACTGGGGTCATATCGAATGGGATTTACTCCTTAAAATGATTAAAGATTATTCCATTAATTTCCATGAGCTTCCAAAATATCCATCGGTGAAGCGCGATCTTGCATTACTTCTCAACAGGGGGATTAAATTCGGGCAGATCAGGGATATTGCATTACGTACAGAAAAAAACATACTTCAGGATATTAATCTTTTCGATGTTTATGAAAGTGACAGCCTTGGCAAAAACAAAAAGTCTTACGCGGTCAGTTTCATACTTCGTGATGATCTCAAAACCATGACGGATAAGAGTATCGATAAGATTATGAATAATCTCATTAAGGCTTTTGAAAATGAACTTAATGCGCAGATAAGATAAATAATGAATAAAAAGAGAGTTGAACTGATCAAAGGAGACATAACCTCACTCGATGTTGACACCATCGTGAATGCGGCCAACAACTCTCTCCTTGGAGGAGGTGGCGTTGATGGGGCTATACATGAAGCAGCCGGACCTGAACTTCTCATTGAATGTAAGAGACTTAACGGATGTGAAACGGGCCATGCAAAAATCACTGATGGTTTCCGGCTTAAAGCAAAACATGTTATTCACACTGTAGGTCCTGTCTGGTATGGTGGCTATCGTGATGAGCACTCATTGCTTGCATCATGCTATCAGTCAAGTCTTGCTATTGCTAAAGAAAAAAAAATAAAGACTCTTGCTTTTCCCGGGATATCAACAGGTGCTTATGGATTTCCAAAAGACCTTGCTGCATTGATAGCTGTGAATGAAACTAAAAGGTTCCTGGCTAAAAACAGCTACCCTGAAAAGGTAATTTTTGTTACCTATGGAGACGATAGTTATGAAATTTACCGGAAGCTTTTGGATCAATGATTGCAATTCTCAGATCAGTCAGGGACTATTTCTCTCTTGTAAAGTTCAGCCATACTGTCTTTGCTATGCCTTTTGCTCTCATTGGTTTTTCACTGGCTGTATCAAAACCGGAATTGGACTTGAGCTTCAGATTGCTGCTTCTTGTCATTCTCTGTATGATCTTTGCAAGAAACACAGCTATGGGGTTCAACAGATTGGCTGACAAAGATTTTGACTCGCTCAATCCAAGAACCATGAAAAGGGAGATTCCTGCCGGCATCATAAGTGCAAGGGCTGCAGCAATATTTGTAATCATCAATGCAGTTCTGTTTATAATTACAACAGGGTTTATTAACCGGGTAACCTTGTTTCTTTCACCTGTTGCCCTACTGGTAATTATTGGATATAGCCTAACTAAAAGATTTACCTTTTTATGTCATTTTGTACTTGGATTAGGCCTAAGTCTGGCACCAATAGGTGCATATATTTCAGTAACGGGAAGATTCAGCATTCTGCCTATAATCTATTCATTTATTGTTCTGAGCTGGGTTAGTGGATTTGACATCATCTATGCCCTTCAGGACGATGAGTTTGACAAATTAAACCAGATTCATTCGCTGCCCTCAGCCACCGGAAGAAAGAAAGCGCTTGCAATTTCAATTTTTATCCATTTTATCACATTTTTTCTGGTGCTTATAGCTGGGTGGTATGGAAATGGCGGAATACTTTTCTGGACAGGTACAATTATATTCACTTCACTATTGATTTATCAACACAGCATAATCAGGTATGATGACCTGAGCAAAATAACATTGGCATTTGGTACAACCAATGGAATTGCGAGTATCCTTTTTGCAATCTTTGTCATTCTTGACCTCATTTTTTAAGATTGTTATTTTAATTTTATTCCATAAGGAATTGTTCTTATTAAAGTTTTTTTGTTTCTTGGCACATTAAAAAATTGCTTTTATGGAGGAATTAGTTATCAAAGAGGTACTTACCAGAAAAGACCGCCGCGACTTCATTTATTTACCCGAAAAAGTTCATAAGCATGAACCTGATTGGCTTCCTCCTATCTATATGGATGAAAGGGAGTTATACAATAAAAAGAAGAATAAATCATACCAGTATGCCGATGCAATCCTTTTGCTGGCTTACAGAAATAATAAACCTGTGGGAAGGATAATGGGGTTAGTAAATAACCGTTATAATGCCATTAATAATGAGCAGCACGGACGTTTCTGTTTTATGGAGTGCTATAATGATAAGGAGGTTTTCCATGCCCTGTTAACCAGGGTTGAAGATTGGGTAAGACAAAAGGGGATGACAACGATAATAGGACCGCTCGGATTTTCTGACAAGGACCCCCAGGGATTTCAGATTGAAGGATTTGAATATCCACAGTTCATGACGGCTCCTACCAATTCCCCATATATGCCTGAGCTCATAGAAGCTGAAGGGTATGAAAAGAAGGTTGATCTTGTAGACTACCTGGGTATTTTGCCTGAAAAATTCCCTCCTATATATGAAAAAGTTATATCAAGGGTAGATAGTAACAAAGAGTATAAGATCATTGAATTTAATTCCAAAAAGGAACTAAAGCCATATATCATTGATGTGTTGGAACTTATGAATGAAACATTTGCAGAGATCTATGGATTTGTTCCTCTCAATGATAAAGAAAAATCAGAATTTGCTTCGCGTTACCTGCCTATTCTTGATCCCAACTTTATTAAAGTCATTGAAACAGGTGGTAAGTTGGTGGGATTTGCTGTTGGTATGCCCGATTTAAGCAAAGGAATCCGGGATGCAAAAGGTAAAATATTCCCGTTCGGGATTTTCAAGATCCTGAGAGATTCTAAAAGATCAAAAAAATTGCTGATGATGCTTGGTGGCGTTAAGAAAGCTTATCGAGGGAAAGGTCTTGAAGTACTGATGGGCGTTAAAATTCTTCAATCGGCCATTAACCACAAGATGGAAATGATTGATAGCCATTTGGTTCTTGAAAATAACCTCAAGATGAGAGGCGAATATGAAAGAATCGGTTGCCAGGTAGTCAAGAAATTCAGGATATACCAGAAAGAGCTGTAAAAGCTTTATAAACAGATTAGCAACAGAGTCTGTTATTTATTCTTCATATGAATATTTGTCTTTCCATGTACTCTAAAACCTGAAAACAAATGAGATTCCGATTATCTCCTTGAATTGAATTCTGGCAGTTTTTTTCACTGTTCCGTCGGGCAATAATACAGGTTTTTTATTCTTATCAAGTTCAGGCGTTTTGGTGTCATCATCAAAAATGAGATGTGTATCTAACCGCACATCAGTGAACCAGTTCAGGTTTACCACTCCTATCATTTCCCAATCGACATCTACATTCTGAGGATTATGAATATAATTGGTAAATAACTGCAACCTGTTTATGACTGAGACTGTTTCCAATGGTTTCCACTCGTTTGTTATCATAAAACTAACTCCGGGTTCATTAAGTGATTTTCTGTTTTTTGGAATGCCATACTTAGTCTGGTCGATGTGTGCAGTGTCAGTTATGAAAGTACCCTTGTATGAAAGTGGGGAAAAGTTTAGAGATGTGGTTTTATTTGGTTGATAATCAAGTCCAAAACCAATAGTTAGCACAGCAGGGTTCATAAACTTAGAGACCATGACAGATGGTTCTGAATTGAAATCGTAACCCGGGGCTACCTGGGTCTTAAACAAAAGGATTGCACTGAAGTCAAACTTACCAAATGCTTTATGGTCTAATTTTGAGTTAGTCTCAAGAAGATCGATGTTTTTCCTCAAAGGAATATCACCTGATTTCAGAAACCCGAGATTCATCCTTATAAAATTATTCGAGGATAATTTTAACGGTATATTGATGTAATTGGCGTAACAGGTGACATCCATTGATGTTGAAATACTGTTATCCCCTCCTTTCACCCAGTTTGTCAGGGATGCCTGACTGAAAATAAACGAGGACTCTTTTCGGAATTTCCAGTATTGAGGTCTAATAAGGATCTCATGACCTTTAATTAATTTTGTATTATCAGGATGCTTCATATCGATTTTTGCATTTGCATAATTTCTCTGCATCACAGGTCTTTTAAGGTTGACTCCCTGTTCAAGATAAAGACCGATTGTATTTCTTGAGGGGTTTCCTATCCATACTGTTATTGAATCGGATAATTCGTTTTTCAGCCAGTAACGTATCTCCTTATCCGACTTTGAATTAATAATAATCGGAGTAACAGTTTTTCCAGCCCCTGTAAAATAAATTACAGTTGAATCGCGATTGTCAAGGTAGTTTAGTAAAGATTCGACAGCAGCTTTAATCGAATCTGTACGGAAAGGATAATTATAATAATTGAATGGAAATCCGGAGTTTGATGATCTTGCATCATTAAGGGTATCTGATTTCCCCAGATCCATTGTATCCTTAGATTCCGATAGATATTTTATACTGTCAGATGATTTGCTTTCTTCAAATAGCCTGAGGTTGAGTGAATCAAATGGATATTTTATAAGCATATTCCTCAGCGAATCGAAAGCAGGGTGTTCCGTTTCATAGATAAGTTGTCCAATTGCCTGCCTGAAAGTGCCACCGGTACCTTTCTTTAAGTGAAGATCAAATCTATGTCGCAGATACTTCACAGCCTCGTTCGCTGAAAGCACAATTTCAGGTCGTTTTTGATTAACGCTGATAATCGCACCTTTTTTCATTAAGGAATCAAGTAATGCATCAGTTATTCTTGTCTCTTTAATATTTTCCTGAGAAAAAGCTGAAAGATAGATGGTTATGAAAATAGTTGTTAAACAAATTTTAAAAATTCCAGCGTTCATTATATATTATTTTTCAGATCAGATTTCGTTGTTGAAAATGTCGCAAAATACTTTTAATTTTACAAAAACAATTTAAAAAATTGATCTGCCTTATATTGTTAACGGAAAATATTCTGATTGATATATACAAGAATATCAAAAACAGAGATTTCTTCTCTGGAATACTGCATCCTAGGTCAGTATAACAGACTTAATATCAGTATTATAAATATCATTCAAATTTTTAATCTTTTTTTATAATCAATTTAACCATGGACTTACCATTCACAGAACCATTTAAAATCAAAATGGTCGAAAACATATACAGAAGTACGAAAGAACAGAGGGTGCACTGGATTAAAGATGCTTATTTCAATCTTTTTAACCTGAGATCAGAACAGGTCCTCATTGATCTGCTAACTGATTCCGGTACAGGAGCTATGAGCGATAAACAGTGGTCCGAAATTATGCTTGGAGATGAGAGTTATGCAGGGGCATCATCATATTATAAACTGAAAGATGCGATAAAAGATATAACGGGATTCGATTTTTTCCTGCCCACTCATCAGGGAAGAGCCGCTGAAAACGTTCTCTTCTCAGTTCTTGTTAAAGAAGGAGACATCGTGCCCGGGAACTCTCATTTTGATACTACGAAAGGTCATATAGAATTCAGAAAGGCAACAGCTGTGGATTGTACTATTGATGCTGCTTCTGACACAACAATCTGGCATCCTTTTAAAGGAAATGTTGATATTGAAAAACTGGAGAATGTTCTTAAAATCACTCCGCCCGGGAAGATCTCCTTTATTATTGTCACTGTCACCAATAATACGGCAGGCGGACAACCGGTAAGTATGTCCAACCTGAGAGAGGTCAGAAAGCTTTCCACTAAATATGGTGTGAAACTTATTATTGACTCTGCCCGATTTGCCGAGAACGCATATTTTATCAAGATGAGAGAAGAGGGCTATGCTGATAAAGATATCAGGGACATAGCAAGGGAAATGTTCTCATACGCTGATTGCATGACAATGAGTTCAAAAAAAGATGCAATTGTGAATATGGGAGGTTTTATAGGTTTCAGAGAAGAAGAACTCTTTCGAAAAGCTTCAACATATATTATTATATATGAAGGTTTTATAACATACGGTGGAATGTCAGGAAGGGACATGAATGCCCTTGCCCAGGGACTCTATGAGGGCACTGAATTTTTATATCTCGAATCGCGCATAAAACAGGTTTCCAGACTTGGAACCAGGATGAAGGAGTACGGTATTCCGGTTCTCGAACCTTTTGGCGGACACGCCATATTCGTAGATGCAAATAAATTCCTTTCTCATATTCCAAAAGAAGAATTTCCAGCACAGACCCTGGCACTTGAGCTTTATACAGAAGGAGGGGTTAGAGGAATTGAAATAGGTGCTTTGATGGCAGACAGGGATCCGGTAACCCGTCAAAACCGTTATCCGGATCTTGAAACAGTCAGACTTGCAATTCCAAGAAGAGTCTATACCGATAACCATATGAATTACGTTGCTGCAACTGTCGGGAGTGTTTTCGAAAAAAGAGACCAGATAAAAAGAGGAGTTAAAATTGTCTGGGAAGCACCCATTATGAGACATTTTACTGTCAGGCTGGAAAGATTTTAACACGACTTTAATAGTTCTTATAGCAAGCTGATATTAGCAATTTATCAAGGAAATATATAACTTACACTCGGTTCACTTTTATACTTATAATATTGAGGATATGATAAAATCCATGACAGGCTATGGAAAAGCCATTGCTGAAACATCGCAGAAAAAAATAGCAATAGAAATAAAATCACTAAATTCCAAACAACTTGATTTAAATACAAAGCTCCCATGGCTTTACAAGGAAAAGGAACCTGAAATCAGAAATATCATCAGTCAGAGACTCGACAGAGGGAAGATTGATTTTTCAATCTTTTGTGATATGCTCGATAATGAAGTTGTTACTGTAATTAACAAATCAGCGGTCAGAAATTATTATAATCAGTTTAAAGAGATAGCTGCCGAACTCAAAATAGACCTTGATGATCAGATTTTTACTGCCATAATGAAACTCCCCGACACTTTGAAAACTGAAAAGCCTGAGATGAGCGAGGCCGAATGGGAAATTGTCAGGACGCAGATTATTGAATCGGTTACCATGCTCGACCTGTACAGAATTGAGGAAGGGAACTCAATTATGGCAGATCTCAATAAATGTATCGGGAAAATTTTATCCTTACTTGAAACTGTCCAGACATTCGAAACAGGAAGGATTACGAAAATCAGGGAAAAGCTGATGTCTCTTCTGGATGAGAACCTGGGTTCTGAAAAAGTCGATAAGAACCGGTTTGAACAGGAAATAATATTCTACCTTGAAAAATATGATATCAACGAAGAAAAAGTAAGACTTAAAACCCATTGTGATTACTTCATTGAAACAATGAATACTTCAGCGCCAAACGGGAAAATATTGAACTTTATAGTTCAGGAGATTGGTCGTGAGATAAACACAATAGGTTCCAAAGCAAATGATGCTTCAATTCAAAAACTTGTGGTGATGATGAAGGATGAGCTTGAAAAGATAAAAGAACAAACTTTAAATGTATTATAAACATGGCACAAAGGCCCAAAGGCGTAAAGGCGTAAAGGCGCAAGGGCGAAAAGGCGCAAAGGCGAAAAGACAGTACGAGATTTATTAACTTTATGTTCATGCCGTTAAGCCGTTACGCCTTTGCACCGTTGAGCCTAGAATAAAAAAATGTTATGGACGGGAAACTAGTAATTATATCGGCACCATCAGGTTCAGGGAAGACCACTATAGTCAAACATCTGCTCGATAGTGGATTAAATCTGTCTTTTTCAGTTTCAGCCACCACCAGGCCAATAAGGGGAAATGAAAAGGATGGAGAAGATTATTTTTTTCTTTCTGTTCAGGAATTCAAAAATAGAATTGAAAACAATGAATTTGTTGAATGGGAAGAAGTTTATAAAGATCATTTCTATGGTACACTGAAAAGTGAACTGGAAAGGATATGGGCAATGAACTATTATGTTTTATTTGATGTCGATGTCAATGGAGGGATAAGCCTGAAAAATAAATTTGGGACAAACTCTATCGCAATCTTCATCATGCCTCCTTCAGTTGCGGAACTTGAGAACAGGCTTATAAAAAGAGCTACTGACACTCCTGAAAAAATTAAAATAAGAGTTGAAAAAGCAAAGGAGGAATTAAAACTTGCTAACCAGTTCGATACAATCATTGTGAATCACCAACTGGATAAAGCAAAAGAAGAAACATTAAAAACTGTTTCTTCGTTTCTCGGAAGATAATTTAGTATACCCGGATGGCAAAAATAGGTTTATACTTCGGATCTTTTAACCCTGTTCATATTGGCCATATTGCAATTGCAGGGTATATGACCGAATTTGCCGGACTCGATCAGGTTTGGTTCATAGTAAGTCCTCACAATCCTTTAAAAAAGAAAGAGACTCTGCTGGCCGATCATCATCGTCTATATATGTCACAGCTGGCAATTGGAGATGACGAAAGACTCAAAGCTTCAGATATAGAATTCAAATTGCCTATCCCTTCATATACTATTGATACCCTGACATATCTAAAGGAAAAATATCCCAAAAATGAGTTTTGTCTGGTAATGGGCGAAGATAATCTTAATACGCTTCATAAATGGAAAAATGCAGCCGAACTTGTCAGAAGGTATCCTATATATGTTTATCCTCGTGCCCAATCAGAAAAACCAACTTCACTCCTTCTCGATCAGATACTTTTAACCGCAGATATTCATAAAATAAATGCTCCTATTATGGAAATCTCGGGAACATTCATTCGCAATGGAATTAAAAACGGAAAAGATATGTCTTATTTCCTTCCACCGGCAGTGTGGAAATATATAAAGGAAATGCATTTCTATGAAAAATAATCCCCCTCTGTCGCTTCGCGACATCTCCCCCAAGGGGGGAGAAAAACTTCCAAATAATGGAGTTTTTTTCCCCCCACTGGGGGGAATTAAAAGGGGGTTCTTATCCTGCTTTCTGAACTTCCTTGATAATCTCTTCACCTCTTTTAAGAGCCTTTTCATTCATGGGGATGAGATTATGATATCTTTCAGGCAGAGATTTCTTTAATCCTTTAATAACATTCTCCAGTTTAATTATCGGTTTCACTTTAAGGAAGCCTCCAAGAACAATAGTATTGAATGTTTTCGGACTGTTCATCCTTGAAGCCTCTTCAGCGGCTTCAACACGGTAGATATTGATATCTTTTCTTTCAGGATGTCTTGTAATGCCGTTCCCGTCATAGATAAGAACGCCACCAGGCTTAACTGAACTTTCAAATTTATCAAGTGATTGCTGGTTCAGGATTATTGCAGTGTCGAAACTTTTAATTATAGGTGAACTGATCCTTTCACTACTTACAATCACAATGACATTTGCTGTTCCACCACGCATTTCCGGTCCGTATGAAGGCATCCAGCTTACTTCCATATCCTGCATCACACCTGAATATGCAATTATTTTCCCCATTGAAAGGATGCCTTGTCCTCCGAATCCGGCTATTATTATTTCCTCAGTCATGTCTTTTTGAATTTCTTTATTTCTATGAATTGACTATTCTACCGGTGTTTTAAGATCTCCCAGCGGATAATATGGGAACATATTTTCCTCCATCCATTTATTTGACTCAACCGGTGTCATTTTCCAACCTGAAGGACAGTTTGAGACTATTTCAATAAGACAGGTACCTTTATTTAGTTTCTGGTACTGAACAGCTTTTCTTATTGCTTTCTTCGTCCTTTTAACGTTCGCTGCAGTATGAACACTTTGTCTTGTGACATAATAAGAACCAGGAAGAGTTGCAACAATATCGGTTATTTTAAGAGGGAACCCCATGGTTTTAACATCCCTTCCATATGGTGAAGTTGATGATTTCATGCCTGGAAGAGTTGTCGGCGCCATTTGGCCACCTGTCATTCCATAGATACCATTATTAATAAAGATAATCATAATATTCTCACCTCTGTTGCAAGCATGAATTGTTTCTGCTGTTCCAATTGCTGCGAGATCACCGTCGCCCTGGTAAGTAAATACAAATTTTTCGGGTAACAGGCGTTTGATTGCAGTAGCCACTGCCGGAGCACGTCCATGTGCAGCCTCCTGCCAGTCAATGTCAAGATAGTTATACATGAAGACAGAACATCCAACCGGCGACACACCTATTGCCTCAGATTGAAGACCTTCTTCACCAATTATTTCAGCAATGATCCTGTGCGCTGTCCCATGTCCACATCCAGGGCAATACGACAGGGTGTTTTCTGTCATAATATCAGTTCTCTTATATACCAGGTTTCCCGGTTTTATTATCTCTTTAATTCCTGAAAATTCAACCATTTGTCATCCTCCTATGAATTTTGATTTCAGATTTTCAACCACCTCTTCAGGGGTTGTAACAATACCACCCATTCTGCCAAAATGATAAACAGGAACTTTCCCATTTACAGACAGAAGTACATCTTCTACCATCTGTCCGGCGCTCATTTCGACCGAGAGCATGCCTTTAACTTTTCCGGCAAGCTCATTGATTCTTTTTGTAGGAAACGGGAAAAGCGTAATAGGCCTCAATAAGCCGGCTTTTATACCCTGTTCCCTTGCAAGCTGAACTGACTTCTGACATACGCGTGCACTTGTACCATAAGCAACCAGAAGATATTCAGCATCTTCACATTGAAATTCTTCAAACCTGACCTCTTTATCCCTGATCTCATCATACTTAGCCAGGAGCTTTCTGTTAAACAGTTCCTGCCGGTTGGGATCAAGATCGAGTGAAGTTATAATATTTCTTTCTCTTGTCGGAGGTTTGCCTGTGGTTGCCCAATCAGGAACAGACTTTGATCTCTCTTTATAGGGACTAAGGTATACTTTCTCCATCATTTGTCCGATGGCGCCATCAGACAGCATCATTACAGGATTCCTGTATTTAAAAGCCAGCTCGAAACTAAGATCTACAAAGTCAGCCATCTCCTGAACTGATGCAGGAGCCAGTACTATCAGGTGATAATCTCCATGTCCTCCCCCTTTTGTTGCCTGGAAGTAATCTGACTGGGCAGGCTGGATAGTACCAAGCCCCGGACCACCCCTGACAACATTTACAATAAGGCATGGAAGTTCCGCACCGGCTATATAGGTAATGCCCTCCTGTTTCAGACTTATCCCCGGTGATGAGGAAGATGTCATAACTTTTTTGCCGCATGCTGCACCACCATAAACCATGTTAATTGCCGCAACTTCGCTCTCAGCCTGAAGAACAACCATACCTGTAGTTTCCGCTGGATTTGCTTCCATCAGATATTCAATGATTTCAGTCTGAGGTGTAATTGGATACCCAAAGTAGCCATCTACTCCGGCACGGATTGCTGCTTCAGCAACTGCTTCATTTCCTTTCATTAATCTTAATTCCTTTTCCATTACATGTTTATATTTTTGTTTTATAAACTGTTATTACACCATCCGGACAAACCATAGCACAATTAGCACATCCGATGCATAGCTCGGGATTTGCAGGAAATGCATAATTGTAGCCCTTCCCGTTCACCTCTTTAGCCATAGCGATAGTACCTGTCGGACAAGTAACCATGCATACTTCGCATCCTTTGCATTTCTCAATATTTACTACAATACTGCCCCTTATCTTTGCCATATTATCAATTATTAATTCTTTTTTAATGGATGATCCCTATTGAATTCTTTTAAACGTATTTCAAGGTCACCAAATTGTTCACGCGGAACCTGTGAAACACATGCCCGCAAACCATCAGGCCTTTCACTTCCAGTTGTATTAAGCGAAATGGCGCTGATTCCATAGCAGAGAAGCTGCTCAATCAATTCGTCGCCCGACATGCCGGGATAAGCGATTGTAAAATAAAAACCATCGGCAAGCGGGTCATCAAGGTCTCTGTCATAGACTATCCGGAATCCATTCGAAATGAACATCCTCTTCATCTCCTTTGCCTTTTCTCCATATTCCATTACATCATTCCGATAATTGTAAGTTCCATCATTAACTGCTTTCAAAAGAGCAGCTAAACCGTACTGAACCGAATGAGAAACTCCTGCTGACAAACCATACAAAGCGCCAAAGATAGCAGAATGTCCAAACTTATCTGTTGAATAATATCTTAACAGATCGGGATAGGATCTATCAAAAAGCTGATCGGATATAGCCATCATACCAATTCTCTGACCTGCATAGCTGAATATTTTTGAACTTGAAATTAGCATTATATATTCATCAGTATAACGGGCAACTGTTGGTTGAAAGGGTGGTTTGCCCGGATTTGAATAGTCTTTCCGGAAATCCATACCGAAGTAAGCCAGATCTTCAATGACGATAACATCGTATTTCTTAGAAAGTTCGCCTATAATTGCAAGTTCTTCCTCTGTGAGACAGATCCATGAAGGATTATTCGGATTAGAAAAAAGCAAGGAGGATATTTTCCCTGATTTCAGATGTGATTCAAGTTTTTCCTTAAGTTTCTTTCCCCTGTAATTATAAATATCAAATGAACAGTAATCGTGTCCAAGCATTTTTACCTGTTGTTTCTGAACAGGGAAACCCGGGTCGATAAACAAAGTTCCCTCTTTGGTTTTGTCATTTCTGTTTGCTACCAGAAAACTGACCATCGCCCCCATCATTGAACCGACTGTGGGAATACAACCCTCCGGATCAATATCGATATTAAGGAAGAGTTTAATAAATCTTGAAGTTTCCTTTTTTAGGGGTTCAATACCTGATATGTCAGGGTAAATAGATGCAACACCTTGTTTAAGTGCAGCTATTTCTGCTTCAATTCCTATCGAGGGAGCAGGAAGACCCGGAACACCCATTTCCATCCTGATGAATTTAATACCTGTTTTCTTTTCAATTCTATTTACAAGATGAACAATCTCACGTATCGAAGAGGCGCCAGGAGAGGGGATACCAATAGTATTGGCCAGGGTCTTTATAGTTTCAAATGATATTGGAATTTCAATCATGTCGTTTCAGGAGAATTAATATTTCCGTTTATCAATTACCCGTTGGGATTTGCCTTCACTTCTCTCAATTATCTTTGGTTCAACCAGAGTCACCTTAATGCCTAGTCCAAGTGAGCTTTCCAGATTATTTTGCAATTTCTGCCGAAGAGACTCCAGCTGACTGATCTTATCCTGAAAGAAAGCCTCATCAACCTCTACCTTCAATTCAAGAGTGTCAAGATTATTAACTCTGTCGACAATTAACAGGTAATGCGGCTTGATTTCATTCATTTCAAGCAGGACACTCTCTACTTGTGAAGGGAAGAGATTTACTCCCCGGATTATTAGCATATCATCACTGCGCCCCAGACATTTTTCCATTCTGACCATTGTCCTGCCGCATTTGCAGGTGTCATAAATAAGCCGTGTCAGATCACGTGTCCGGTAACGAATAAGTGGCAATCCTTCCTTAGTTATTGTTGTAAAAACAAGTTCGCCTGTACTGCCGGATGGCAAGACATTAAGTGTTTTAGGGTCAATAATTTCAGGAAAAAAGTGATCCTCGTTTATGTGTAATCCCTCCTGAATCATACATTCGCTTGCAACTCCAGGACCAATGACTTCACTAAGTCCATAGATATCAATAGCTTTGATCTTCAGCTTGTCTTCAATCTCACGCCGCATGTTCTCTGTCCAGGGTTCAGCACCGAAAACGCCAACCCTTAACTTTAAATCTTCACGTTTAAGCCCGCTTTCCTGTATTGCTTCAGACAGGAACAGTGCATAAGAAGGAGTGCAGGCCAGGACAGTGCTCCCAAAATCGTGCATAAGCTGTATTTGTCTTACAGTATTACCTCCCGAAATAGGAATTACAGATGCTCCTATCTTTTCACCCCCGTAATGGAGACCCAGACCCCCGGTAAAGAGTCCATAACCATAAGCAACCTGTATGAAATCATTTTTGTTTGCACCCGCGCTTGTCAGTGTACGGGCCATAACTTCCGACCAGGTGCTTATATCATTTCGGGTATACCCGACTACTGTTGGTTTTCCGGTAGTGCCCGACGAAGCATGGACACGTACAATCTCACTCATTGGAACGGCAAATAACCCGAAAGGGTAATTGTCTCTAAGGTCCTGTTTGGTAGTAAATGGCAACTTGACTATATCATCAATTGTTTGAATGCTTTCGGGGCCTAATCCGGCTTCCTGCATTTTGTTCCTGTAGTAAGGGACATTGAAATACACTCTTTCAACTGTTTCTCTTAGTCTTTCACTTTGAATACGTGAAATTCCGTTTCGATCCATGCACTCGAAATGGGGGTTCCAAATTTCCATAATAGAAGATTTAATCCAATGAGTTTATTAAATTAAGATTAAAAAAGTTGTTGTTATATCTGAAATTTTTCATTTGTTGTTGATTACCCCCTTTCCTGTCCCGCCTAAGCGGGATGATAACAATTAACTCCTTCCCCTGTGGGGGAAGGCTGGGAAGGGGGTTATATAAATTTTTTAAATACTATAATTTTTAAATGTATTTATCTTAAATTACTTAAATTTTATATAAATCGCTGGCCTTAAGCAATTCCATTTCATGACTTTTCAGTGCTTTAATAGCATTCTCCGTATCGCTGCAACGGAGAATTATAATTGATTTATCACCAACAGAAAATGCGTAGGTATATTCAACACTTATGTCAATATCTGAAAGGATCTTCAAAATTTTTGCATAGTGTTTTGCTTCGCTGGGAGCCATCACGGAAATAACATCAGTAAGGTTCACCGTGAAATTTTTCAATTTAAGAAGCTCTCTTGCCCTCTCAGGATCAGAAACAATAAGACGCAGTATCCCAAATTCTGTAGTATCAGCAACGCTTAATGCAGTTATCCTGATATTCTCCTCTCCAAGAACTTCAAGTACTTCGGTAAGACGCCCTGATTTATTTTCAAGAAAAACTGATAACTGATGGATAATCATATCTTTAACAATTTTATTAGTGAAAAGAATTTTCGAATATAAATATAAAATTTAACAGGAAGCAAAACTACACTAAGATTCCCTCTCAATTCTGATCCTGGCGTCAACAACTGTAATTCCATCAGGGCTTCCAATCAGGGGATTCAGGTCCATCTCCTTTATTTCAGTAGCATACCTTAATAGACTTGACAGTCTTACAATAATCTCGGCAAACTTTGATTCATTAATTCCGAGCTTCCCGCGTGTTCCCCGGATTATCCTATAGCTCCTCAGACTTCTGATCATCGATTCAGCTTCGTTAAATGTAAGAGGAGCAAGTCCGGATGATACATCACCAAGAACTTCAACGAAAATACCACCTAAACCGCAAAGAATTATATGGCCGAAGCGTGGCTCATATTTTGCTCCGATAAAAAGCTCGGTACCGGAAAGCATTTGTTGTACAAGCACCGCCTTTACTCCTTTTATCTGCATCATTCTTCTGAACTCAGCTTCAAGATGTTTCACCGATTTTATGTTAAGTGTTACACCACCTACATCTGATTTATGAACAGGGCCTACAACCTTAAGAGCTAGTGGATATCCGGTCTTGTTTGCAACTGATAAAAGCTCCTTTTTTGTACTTACAACTTTTTCTTTTACAACGGGTATATGTGCCGCATTAAGAAGTCGTTGAATAATACCAGGTTCCAGATAACCGTCAGGCGATTCATCTATTATCTTTCTTACCAGAGGTACATCAATATTCTCAAGAAAAATCTTCTCTTCTGCCGGAGAGGGTGTATTGAATATTTTTATCAACGCACCTCCCAGTACAACTTCATCAGGAAAATTGACATGACCTTTATTAAGGAAATATTCAAGTTCTTTTGAAGAACTTGTTACAGATGGTAAGATAGGATAAAGAGGCTTGTTACAGTCTCTTATTTTTTTATGAAGAAGATCGTAAATCTCCGTCATGTCATTCAAACCATTACTGCCAAAGATCACACTCATGCCGTCTATAACCGGTAGTTTTTTATCAACATATTCTATCACCCTGTCCAGTTGATCATTAGTCGCAGTTGCAATCATATCGATCGGATTAACAGCTGATGCTCCCGGATTCATCATTGCAAGTAAATTATCATGATGAATACCGGTTAACTTTGGAATATTCATACCTCCGGCCGATAATGCGTCAGTAAGCATCACAGCTGGTCCACCGGCGTGTGTAATGATGGCAATATTTTTACCCTTAAGCTTTTTGTGAAAAAATACTGATGCAACGGTAGTCAGCTCTTCGCGGCCAGAACATCTTACTATTCCGGCTTTTCGGAATAGTGCTTCTACTGCTGAATCGGATGAAGCCATTGCACCAGTATGCGATGAAGCTGCCCTGCTACCGGCTTCTGTTGTACCGGCTTTTATTGCTGCAATGCTGCATCCTTTGCGTATAAGAGAAGAGGCATGATGAAGTAATTTATCCGGATTCCTGATACTCTCAACATATATCAGTTTTATTGGTGAACTGATATC
>OCZT010000079.1_pt1 | contig 84392 bp, 63 predicted proteins | sample 1539031 | NCBI WGS metagenome assembly OCZT01 (sample SAMEA3539308, study PRJEB22396) | soil metagenome | biome: tundra; feature: field; material: soil | place: USA | collected 2010-05 | depth 0.15 m
AAGCTCGTCAGAAGCTGCTCGACATTAGAAGTCAGATCCTTGCAGGGAAAAGTTTCAATGTTCTGGCAATTATGTATTCTGAGGACCCCGAAACTGCAAAAAACGGTGGTGAAATAGGATTCCGGGTCCGTGGGGAACTTGAAAAACCATATGCCGATGCGGCATTCAGTCTAACTAAAAATACTGTCTCCAGAATTGTTGAAACAAAGTTTGGTTTCCATATTATTCAACTCATTGAACGTAAAGGCGATCTGGCTAATACACGTCATATTCTTATACGGCCGAAAGTCAAACCGGTACAGGCAGAAAAAGCTATGGCCAGACTCGACAGTATTGCCAATCTGATAAGGAAAGACAGCATCAAGTTTGAAACAGCTGCATTACGTTTCTCCACACACAAAGACAGCAAGATTAATGGTGGAAAGTTGGTAAGCTCAAATCCTTCAGCCCGTATCTCATGGCTCACTCTTGAAGAATTAAACTCTGAAATGTATGTAAAAATCAGGGAAATGAAGGTTGGGGAAATATCAGACGCTTTTAAAACAACTGATGAGAATAATAATGAGGTTTTCAGAATAGTAAAGCTTGATAATGTACTGCCTGCACATGCTGCAAACCTGAAAGATGATTATCAGAGCCTGTCTGAAGATGCTCTGGTTAAAGAAAGAGCGAATGTTTTTGATAAATGGGTTAAAAACAAGATTGATATCACTTATATTAAAATAAGCGAGGAATTCAAATCTTGTGACTTCTTAAAACAGGGATGGCTGAAATAAATATTTATAAACACCGGGTCCGTAGTACTTCAATCAGACATTTACTCTATGTCACGATTATCCTGTTATTGGTACCTTCACTTCAATCTCAGAATATAACTGGTAAACAAACAACCAGGAAGAGAATAGATCTTAAAAATGCTGACGTAGATAATATTTTGAAAGATCCCAATACAGGAAAGGATATTCACCATCTTCTCGGTAATGTACGACTTCAGGACGACAAAATAAAGATGTGGTGCGATAGTGCACTTTTTTATCCTGATGTAAACCAGGTGACTGCTTTCAGCAAAATACATATCCAACAAGGCGACACACTGAATCTCTTTGGAGAATACCTGTTTTATGACGGGAAAACAGGATTAGCTTTTGTAAAAACAAATGTTGTGCTGATTGATAAAGACACTCACCTCTACACCGACTCAATACACTATGATGTTAATACCAGAATTGCCCGGTATACCAACAGGGGCAGAATTACGAATGCTAAAAATACGCTGACAAGTATCATTGGTGTTCTATATGTTTCAGAAAACCTGTTTCATTTCAAGGATAGCGTAAAAATAGTGAACCCCGAATATGTGATGACTGCTGATACAATGGATTATAATACCATCTCAGATATTGCGTATTTCACCGGTCCTACTGAGTTAAAGGGCGATAGCTTATATCTTTATTGCGAAAAAGGATGGTATGACACAAAAAATGAGATCACGTCGGTCTGGAAAAACTCCATGATTGATAACCGAAAACAAATCATACATGGTGATTCCCTTTTTTTCAATGATAGTACCGGATTCGGGGAATCATTCAGGAATGTGGTAATTGAAGATACTACAAACAAGATCGCAGTAGAGGGCAACTACGCATGGTACTATAAACAGCCTGAAAAGTTCTTTGTAACAAACAGGGCAGTTTTTATTCAAATCTCAAACCAAGACTCATTGTTCCTGCATGCTGATACTATTAAATCAATTACATTATCAGACACTTTAGGAAAAGAATTCAGGCTTATGCGGGCATATTATGGGTGTCGTATTTTCAGCAAAGATATCCAGGCAAAATGCGATTCGCTTTCCTATTCATTCCAGGATTCAGTTATCAGACTTTATAATGCCCCTGTGATCTGGTCAAATGAAGACCAGCTTACCTCTGACTCAATGGCGGTATTTACAAAAAACCGTCAGACTGACCGGTTGGAATTATATAATAATGCCTTTATTGCGAGTCAGGTAGATACTTCGAGATTTAACCAGATTAAGGGCCGGTCACTTACTGGTCATTTCAAAAACAATGAATTATACAAGATAAATATAAAGGGTAACGGAGAAGCGCTATATTACCTGCTTGACGGAGAAAATGTTGCAGGTGTGGACCAATCAAAATGTGCGAATATGGAGGTTATTCTTGATAAAGGTAAGGTATCCGAAATTTATGAATATGAGAATCCCGAAGGTTTTATCAATCCGCCTCTTCCTCTCACACATGTAAGGCTTGAAGGTTACAAGTGGTTCGATGATATACGGCCTAAAAAGAAGAATGACATATTCAACAAATAAAAAAGAGGCTGATCTTATGAGAATCAGCCTCTTTTTTAGTATTCATCTTCATTAAAAAAGAAGTCATCCTTACTTGGATAATCCGGCCAGATATCTTCAATGCTTTCGTAAATATCACCTTCATCCTCAATTTCCTGCAGGTTTTCAATAACTTCCATAGGGGCACCCGACCTAATGGCGAAATCAATCAGCTCATCCTTAGTGGCAGGCCATGGAGCATCCTCAAGTTTTGATGCTAATTCAAGTGTCCAATACATATTTTCCTGATTAAGTAAAGCTTAAAACAAAGTTTGCAAATATATATATTATTTTATTTAAAAAGCAATACCTTATTTTAAGTTTTTTAACATTTCAGACCATCCACTTAATCTCTTCAATATCAAGGTCTAAGGCAATTTTTCTTGACAAAACAAATAAAAAATCCGAAAGTCGGTTAAGAAATTTATTCACTATTTCAGGCGATTCTTCAGTTTTGTTTAACCTGAAAACAGCCCTCTCTGCTCTGCGACATACACATCGGGCTATATGACAATATGATACGAGTGTATTTCCCCCGGGAAGAATGAAATTATTTAATGGAGGAAGAGTCTCCTCCATCATGTCAATCTCTTTTTCAACCACTGATAAGCAGCCGGGATCAGGTAATATCTTTCTGCTATTAATGTTCTGATCATCAACGGCAAGTGCAGCAGCACAACTCATAAGCTGGCTCTGAATATAAGTAAGAAGTTCTTTTCTTTTTTGATTTTCCTTGTGATCCCTTAACAATCCAATCCATGCAATAAGCTCATCTACAGAACCATACGCTTCCACACGGACCGAATGTTTTGGAACTCTCCTGCCTCCCGATAATGAAGTTGTACCATCGTCACCTTTAAGGGTATATATCTTCATAACTAAATAAAAGGAAAAACAAGAAGTAAAATTATCTCAGATCGGTTACCTTATGCTTTCTTATAGTTTTCATTACGGAAGTCCTGAGCAATCTCTCCGTCGAATAATCTGATTATGCGGGCGGCATGTTTAGCAATATCCTCTTCGTGTGTAACAACAATCACAGTATTCCCTTTTCTATGTATATCATCAAGTAATCCCATAATATCAAGTGAAGTTTTACTATCGAGGTTACCGGTCGGTTCATCTGCGAGTATAATTGATGGCTTGTTTACCAGAGCCCTGGCAATAGCAACGCGCTGACGTTGTCCACCTGACAATTCATTTGGTTTATGAGTCATCCTGTCTGCCAGTCCCACCTGTTCAAGAGTTTCAACTGCTACCTTTTCCCTGTCAAGTTTAGGAATACCGGCATATATCAATGGCAGGGTAACATTTTCAAGTGCAGAATATCTGGGAAGGAGGTTAAAGGTCTGGAATATGAATCCAATCTCTTTGTTTCTTATTTCTGCCAGATAATCATCTTCCATTTTACTAACATCTGTGCCATTAAGGACATAACTTCCGCTTGATGGAGTATCGAGACATCCAAGCAGGTTCATTAATGTGGATTTTCCTGATCCTGATGGTCCCATTATCGCAACATATTCATTCCTTTCAATATTAACGGAGACCGACCGTAAAGCCCTTACAATTACTGATCCTACCTGATAATTCTTAACAATATCATGAATCTCAATTACTTTATCCATAACGCTTAAAATTTGAATTTCCGAAATTAGATTAAATATGTCAAATAATAAATTTTATAACCTTAATTTTTGTTAATATCTGATTGCATAGTTATTGTGATTAATTCCTCCCCTGAAAAATAATATCCCCATTCTGAAAAGATCAACGCTTATAGAAACCTTAGGATGAACTTTTATTTCTTTCCATGCTTCTGCCATTTCTTTTGAATAGTTGATATCGTCAATTAGAATAACTGTCTTGCTGTCTGAAAGCTTTGCCACCTGGCTGAAATATTTTATTACAGGTTCTTTCCGGTGATTCCCGTCAATAAAAACCAACCCGGGCTTAATACCGATGTTTGCGAGACCGGGCAATATTTCGTCAAACGGACCTTCCGATAGCATAATATTTTTAAAGCCAGCTTCAACGAAATTCTGCCTGGCAATGCTGGCAGTTGCCGGACAACCCTCTACTGTACACACGACTGCACCAGGGCAGGAAGCAGCGAGATACATTGCGCTTATTCCCAGGGAAGTACCCAACTCAATTATCAGTGGGTGACCGAATTCAGCAGCTAAATTTGACAACAACCTTCCATATTTCACAGGAACAGCCGAATATCTGGCTATCCCGGACACTTTTCTTAAGCTTGTTTCCAAAGATCCTGATCGGGAACCAAGGTCCTTAACAGATATTATTCGATTGTCAGAGATCATTTTCTGTCTGACCTGTTCAACTTTTAAAACGACATCAGGATCTATCTTGTTCCGGAAGACCCGGAATACCAGATCATAGACGAATGGACTGTGTATTCCATGTCCCTTCCTATGATGTGATAGTAAAATGTAATTCAGATATTTAATAGTCCGGTAAAAAATCATCTAAGCATTGGCGTTATAATTAGGACAGGTTTTCAAAAATACGTATTTTCGGATAATGATTTAATACTTAATTTTAGCATTTGCCCCTCGGAGGGGTATTGAAAAAGTAATTAATTTTAAATCTTCTCCTTTGTGCACCTTTGTGATGTACTTTGTGATCCTTTGTGGTTCAATGTTTTAACTTTTACCACAAAGGGACACTAAGGGTATCACTAAGGATCACAAAAGAACTTTTTCAAAATTTCCTAATACTCTGGATATAAATAGAATTACTTTAAAATTTCAAAGAATTAGTTCCTGATGGGATCGAAAGACTAAAATGTGTCTAAATTAACCTCCTTTAAAGAAACAGGGGGTATTGGAATAAATATCTTTTCTCGGATGGTGAACAAAGAATTTTTAGATACTGAGATTACCTATCTTCAGGGAGTTGGCCCGAAAAGGGCAGAACTGCTAAATAAAGAGTTGAATATTTTTACATTCCGCGACCTGCTTTACTATTTCCCATACAAATATATTGACAGAACCAGGTTTTATAAGATTGCAGAACTTGATCCTGACCTTCCATTTGTTCAGATAAGAGGTATCATAAAAGGATACACTACCGAAGGCCATGGTAACAGCAAAAGATTAGTTGCTGATTTTCAGGATGATACCGGAATAATCAAGCTTGTCTGGTTTAAGGGTGGAAAATGGATCACCGGCAGCTTTAGTCCGGGTGTCGAATTCATTGTGTTTGGGAAACCGGGTGTTTTTAACGGAATTATTAATATAATCCACCCTGAAATTGAGGCTGCCGATAAGATGGCTGAAAGGCTGAATTCTGCTTTACAGGCACAGTATAGTACTACTGAGAAACTTAAGAATCAGTTTGTTTCTTCAAAAACGATCAGTAAGCTGTTAGGCAATATGTTGAAACAGATTAAGGTAAAATTGCCTGAGACCTTACCCGGTTACATTGTATCGCAATATAAACTAATGGAGATTCATGAGGCTCTCCATAAAATTCATTTCCCGTCAAATCCTGATGAACTTGAAAAGGCCAGGCACCGACTGAAATTTGAAGAGTTGTTTTATATTCAGCTGAATCTTCTTCGATTCAAGTCAAACCGTAACCTGAAATTCAGGGGATTTGTTTTTTCAAGCGTAGGCGATAATTTTAATAATTTCTATTTTAACAATTTACCCTTTACTCTTACGGATGCTCAGAAAAGAGTGATGAAAGAGATAAGAAAAGATCTGGGTTCAGGAAAACAGATGAACCGGTTGCTTCAGGGAGATGTCGGTAGCGGAAAAACGCTTGTCGCTCTTATGAGTATGCTTATTGCAATAGACAACGGATATCAGGCATGTATAATGGCACCCACTGAAATTTTGGCAAACCAGCATTATCAGAGTATCACTAAATTACTTGAGGGAATTGATATTAAAATACGTTTGCTTACGGGTTCCTCAAAAAAGTCCTCGCGTAAATCAATTGCTGAATCACTGCTCGACAGATCATTGAATATACTGATAGGTACCCATGCCCTGCTCGAAGAAAATGTCCAGTTTGCCAACCTGGGTTTAGTAATTATCGATGAGCAGCACAGGTTCGGTGTAGCCCAGAGAGCAAGGCTCTGGCAGAAAAACCTTAACCCTCCTCATATTCTCGTGATGACTGCGACGCCTATTCCAAGAACTCTTGCGATGACTCTTTACGGGGACCTTGATGTTTCGGTAATCGATGAACTTCCTCCGGGAAGGGTTCCAATAAAAACAATGCATTTCACTGATTCAGAAAGGAATAAGGTTTTTGGGTTTATCAGGAACCAGATAGCCCAACAACGTCAGATATATATTGTGTATCCTCTTATCAAAGAATCTGAAACCATGGATTATAAGGATCTTGAGGATGGATGGGATACTATTTCAAGAAGTTTCCCTGCCCCAAAATATTGCATAAGCATTGTTCATGGAAAGATGACACCTTCGAATAAAGAGATGTCGATGAAACTTTTTAAAGACGGGGTGGCTCATATACTGATTGCTACTACAGTTATCGAGGTTGGTGTCGATATACCCAATGCAACGGTAATGGTTATTGAAAGCGCTGAACGATTCGGTCTCTCTCAGTTACACCAGTTAAGAGGACGTGTTGGCAGAGGTGCTGATCAATCATATTGTATCCTCATGAGTTCCGATAAGCTTTCAAGGGAAGCTGCTAAAAGAATTGAGGTAATGATCAGGACAAACGATGGTTTTGAAATTGCTGAAACAGATCTCCAGCTAAGGGGTCCAGGAGATATTGAAGGAACGCTTCAGAGTGGAATTCCATTTGATCTGAAAATCGCCGATCTTGGTAAAGACGGACAATTAATTGAATATGTAAGACATATTGCTGAAGAGATAATCAACCTCGATCCCTTACTTGAAAATAATCAGAATCTGATCTTCAGATCCGAATTAAAACGACTTTTCAGTCAGAGGCAATCATGGAGTAATATAAGTTAAAATATGACTAATAACAATTATTACGAAATCCTTGGTATCCAGTCGAACGCTTCAATCGATGATATAAAAAAAGCTTACCGGAAAAAAGCGCGCCTTTATCACCCTGATATCAACCCTGCCCCTGATGCCAAAGACCATTTTATAAGCATAACCGAAGCCTATGAATTCTTAATTGCTAATTACCAAAAAATCAAGACTGATGATCAGTTATACCAGCAGGCGATGGATGACTGGAGAAAATACAGGCAGGACAGGTCACGAAAACGAGCTTCAGTTTATGCTCGGTCATCTTATGAAACGTTTAAGAGCACAAAGTTTTACAAAACAACCAGGATCTTTGACAGGACATCGATACTTTTCAGTTTTATTGTTTCTATAATGGTTCTGATCTATACACTTTACGGATATTTCTTCAGGTTGAAGCACCCTATACCCGGACTGGAAAAACCATCAGTATTTGCTTTCATAATGCTTCTGCTACTTGGTATGATCTTTTTTGTAGTATCATTTATCTATCTCAGGGCTTATCAGGAAACTTCTAAAAAAAGAAAAAAGAAATCCTGATCAAGTGGCATGGTTTTTGAATATTTTCACCTGATAACCCTGACTTTACCAAACAGGATTTAATTAAGCTTGGTCGGTCCTTAAAATATGAAAACTATGATAAAAAATATTTCCAAAACCGCAATTGCATTATTAGTCGTAATTCCTTTGCTTTTTTGCTCATGCAAAAAAGAATCTTCCGGACCTTTGCCAGTTGATCCGGTTCAGATTAACCTGACCACCAATCAGGTTTCACTTATTGAATCTGATAATTCGTTCGCTTTCGGCATTTTCAGGAAAGTTCTTGATAATTCTGCAGAATCTGAAAATATAATCATCTCCCCTCTCAGCATCTCATCTGCCCTTTCCATGACGCTGAACGGAGCAAATGGAGCAACCCGCGATTCGATGCTTAAAACCTTGAGGATGAATGGATTAACTCCTGATATGATCAATAATTCATATAAAAGTCTCACTGAAGCACTCCTTAGTGTTGATAAACGCGTCTTAATTTCAATTGCCAATTCTGTATGGAGTGAGAAGGATTTTGTCGTAAAAAAACCTTTTACTGATATCCTTACCGGATTTTATAATGCCGAATCCAGGTCATTTGACATTACCGATCCACAGGTTCCTTCGCTGATTAACAACTGGATTGATACCAAGACAAACGGATTAATAAAAAATATGGTTGACAAACTCGATCCAAACACAGTAATGCTATTAATTAATGCAATCTATTTTAAAGGAAAGTGGAAATCTCAATTCGACGTAACTAATACTGTTCAGGGATCATTTCATAAACCAGGCGGGGTAACGGAACAGGTTCCTGTGATGAAACAGACTTCTGACTACAAAATCTATAAAGGCGAAGGATTTACCCTAGCCGAACTACCTTACGGACAAGGAAATTTTGTAATGGATGTGATCCTTCCTGACGATAACAGTGGAATTACTAATATAATTCCTATAATAAATGACAATACTTTGAAGGGATGGCTCAATCTGATGAGTTCCAAAAAGACTGATCTTTCATTTCCGCGTTTTAAATATGGATATAAAAGGGAACTTACTGATATATTAACTGATATGGGAATGGGAATAACTTTTGGCAATAATGCGGATTTTTCAAATATATCTGATCTCAGACTTTATATCAGTTTAGTACTCCACCAGGCATTTATTGAAACAAATGAAGAAGGTACTGAAGCTGCGGCTGCTACAATAGTTGGAATCTCTAATACCGCAATAATTGAGCCTTACAATCTTAATATTGACCATTCATTCCTTTATATAATCAGAGAAACCACTACCAATTCGATACTTTTTATGGGGAGAGTTGCTGATCCATTGGCTAATTGAAGCTAAAGAATAAACTTACTTCTTTGTGGACCTTCATTAAAACCTTTGATTTCCTTTCTGGTAAAAGGCAAATTACTTAACTCTAAAGAATGTTCTGACAACGGATAGGGATCACTTAAGTTTGATAAAATTAAACTTGACATCAAGTATTGAAGAAAAGTATTCTCCACGTTCCAGGATATCATCATCCCCATCTTCGTAATACCAGTTGAATATGAATTTCTTATGTTTTAATGTAACAAAAGTAATTTTTTGTAAAATATGTATAAACACTTTTGCACTGGCACTGTTAAAATATTCAAGATTCAAATCCACACTAGTAATTTCTGCAGGAACTTTTATATACTCGGTGATCCAATCTTCAACAGGTTCGAAAAAATCAGTTACATTCTCATGTATTGACCGGCCTTTTATACGGATTATCCCCTCCGGATTTAAAATTATCTCAGGTGTATTCTTTGTTGGTGAAATCCTCAACTCCTCCATCTCATATAATTTGTTCCGAAATTACAAATTTTATCACAAAAAAACATATTCCGTTAAATGAATCTGTCAGAAAAACTATCCCTCCAACAGCACCTACCCCAATAATAAGAAATTTTAAATCGGATTTTTCACGTAAAAAGTACAACCATTATCAATACCTGGCCAGCGGAATTACATCATGACCAGAAAATTCACCTCTAAGATATTTATAATAGCCGGTAATGCCAATCATTGCAGCATTATCTGTCGTATAACGGAACTCAGGTATAAACAAGTTCCAGTTTCTCTTTTCAGCTTCTTTCTTCATTTCGCTCCTCAGTCCGGAATTCGCTGATACTCCTCCGGCTATTCCAACCTCCCTGATTCCTGTTTGTAAAGAAGCATTCACGATTTTCCCGATCAGGATACTTATTATTGTATGCTGAAGGGAGGCACACAAATCGGCTTTATTGTGTTCTATGAAATCAGAGTCTTCTTTTAATCTGTCGCGAAGGAAATAGAGAAAGCTTGTCTTTAGTCCGCTAAAACTGAAATCAAGACCTTTAACATGAGGTTTTGAAAACCTGAAAGCATTCTTGTTTCCTTCACCGGCCAGTTTATCTATCAACGGACCTGCAGGATAAGTAAAACCCATTACTTTCCCGCATTTATCAAAAGCTTCGCCTGCTGCATCATCAATTGTGTTTCCGATAACCTCCATTTCCAGCTGGCTTTTCATGACAATTATACGGGTATGACCTCCCGATACAAGCAGACATAAAAAAGGGAAAGAGGGTAACAGGTTATCCTTATCTTTCTCAAGAATAAAATGAGCCAAAACATGTGCCTGAAGATGATTTACTTCAATTAATGGAATATTCTGAGCAATTGCAAATCCTTTGGCAAAAGAAGTTCCAACAAGCAATGAACCGAGGAGTCCGGGTCCACGTGTAAAAGCAACCGCGTCAATATCTTCATTATTTACTCCGGCTTTTATCATCGCCTGATGTGTTACTGGTACAATATTCGCCTGATGAGCTCTGGATGCCAGTTCCGGAACAACTCCGCCATAAGACATATGTATATCCTGATTTGCAATTAGATTAGAAAGGACATAACCATCCCTGATAATTGCAACTGAAGTATCATCACACGACGATTCTATAGCTAAGATTGTAACTGCCATGAGTACTTGATTTTCAGATATATTTCAGGAAATTCTGTTTGCCATATTATTAAAATATTCAATCCGCAAATGTCTGTAAAATATTACACCTAAAAACAGATTCGTGAAAAAATATTCCGGTGCTTCGCCCCTTTATAGAAAAAAGAGTGGCAGCGCCACGAAATATTTGTAGAAATGAATTTGATATGGAAATGAAAGGTGCAGAGCAACACAATATTTTGACAGTTTTAAAGACAGCCATTTAACCGGAGGCCACTGATAGAAACGTAAATATTAAGGTACATTATTTGTCTGTTGTGCTATTAATCGGAATAAATTCTTTGAAACAAAATCCATTTTTTGCTTTCATTTTTATTAATTTCAGTGATTTCAATCTCTTTCTTTTCATATCCTTTTATATTGCAATACTGGTAGATACGTTCATAAGCCAGCGACTTTTGAACTGATGGAACAGAGAGAATATGCAGAATTTCTGTTTTATAAAACACACTAAATGAAACCCATCCAAACCAGGTTTTTACTTTTGTATCATAATAAGATGTATCACCCTTAGTATAGCTTATTATTCTGAATCTTTGTTTTTTCATAATTTGTCCAGAATAGTTTTATACTGAGAAACCAAAAGCATATTTTTGAGATATTATAAAATATTATATGGTCTTTCTGTCCTGGTAAAATATTGTAAAGTAAGGTAGTTTTGCTCCTATAAATATCGAAAGTTAAATAAAGATAAACAAAAATAAGAATTGAACTAGTAACTTTGGTAAAGCAAATGAACTATATAGATGACTACTGATCTTTACATACAACAAACTGACTTTAAAAATGCTGCATCGATTATAAGTGAATATATTCGGAAAGCATACAAAACAAACCTACTGAATTAAAGAATCCCGACAATTAATCTGAGTTTCACTATCTTTAGCCTTTGAATCAGACAAATTATGAAATAGATATTATAAGACCTTTTGCATTTGCATGATAAATAAAATTAAAAGATCACTTAAGTATTTTATTATTGTTTTCGGGGTAATAATAATGCTCCCTACTGTCCTTTACCTGTTATTGCAGATATCTGAAGTTCAGACTTTCATGGTAAAAAGGATTACAAATCACTTTTCAAATGAAATCAAATCTACAATATCCATTGGCTCTATTGAGTATAAATTTTTTAATAAATTGTCTATCAATGATATGATCATTAAAGACAAAAATAATGATACTCTGTTATATTCCAGGAAGCTTCAGGTTAGCATCAGGAGAATGGATTTTAAAAATAAATCATTCAGACTGGGAAAAGTCAGTCTGATCAACCCTGTTATTGCATTTATTACCGACTCAACAGGTTTGATGAATCTCACCTGGTATCTTGACCTGATCAGGAATCCAGCTGACACCGGGAACCATGCAGGAAGCAGAATCTCAGTCGATCAGATTGATATTATTAATGCCAGGTTTTCGCTTATTAACAAGAGTGGCCCCATAGGTAAAACCAGGATAAACTTTAATAATCTTAATCTGTCAGAGATTAATGGGATCATTGAAGATCTTAAAGTTTTAAACGATACAACCACTTTTAACATCTACAAACTGGGATTTAAAGAATCAAGTGGTTTCACGGTGAAGAAGATGAGCAGCTCTGTCATTCTGGCCCGACAGAACATCTTTCTTAATTCTGCTTTTATCAGCTGTGACAGCAGTATTTTTAATATTCCCAGATTCGGTCTGACATCTGATTCAGCAAACGCATTTAAAAATTTCACGGAAAAGGTAAAACTCGATATTCAACTCGATAAGTCGTTAATTAATACAACTGATCTTCAATATTTTATACCTTTTGCCGATAGTATAAATGAATCGATATGGTTATCAGGTAAGATTCTGGGCACGATATCGGAACTAAGAGGTCGTAATATCAGACTTTCATACAGGAAATACACCTCACTAGATTGTGACTTTGATTTTTCGGGACTACCAAAAATAGAAAATGCATACCTGTATATCGGGGTTAACAGCCTTAAGACCAATGCAAAGGATCTTGAGCACCTTAAACTTCCAGGGAAAGGGCCATTAATAATACCAGATGCTATCAAAAAACTTGGAACTATTTCGTTCAATGGAAGTTTTACCGGATTTACAACAGATTTTGTAACCTACGGAGAAATAAGAACCAGCCAGGGAAACATACGGACAGATATATCCCTCAGGCCGGGAGAATCCAAAAAATACATGGTAAAAGGGTTGATTAAAGGAACTGATATCAATCTCGGTGAACTGACCGGAAAATCTGATTTTTTAGGTAATCTAAGCATGCAGGCTAATGTTGATGGATATGCTTATTCGCTGAAAAAATTTGCAGCTAATCTTACAGGAAGAATTGATAGTATAGAGATAGACAAGTATATATATCGTAACATAACCCTGAATGGAGCTTTTACAGAAAAGACATGGGACGGAAGTGTAAATATCGACGACAAGAATATTAAGCTGGACCTCCTGGGGTTACTTAATTTTAATAATAAATTGCCAGAATTTAATTTTACCCTCAATATCGCTGATGCAAATCTATATAAACTACATCTTGACAAGCTTGACACTACTGCCAACGTAACCATGCTTCTGACATCTGATTTTAAGGGAAATAGTATAGATAACATAGATGGCGAAATAAAAATCCTTAATTCAAAGTTCAGAAAATATAACAATAACCTTGAACTTAATGACTTCTCTATAAAGACTTACAAAGAAGGCGAGAAACCTGTATTAAGTCTCAGAACAGATTTTGTTGATGCAGATATAAAAGGTTACTATAATTTTGCCGGACTTGGTGGCCTCGTTAAATCCACTCTTGTATCCCTGATGCCTTCTCAGTTTCATGTCAATGGCAAACAGAACGACTTTAAAAAAAACAAGTTCACTTTTGAGATTAATTTCAAGAATACCGATAAGATAAATAGCTTTTTCAAAACAGGATTATTATTGGCTGACAAAAGTTATTTAAAAGGAACTATTTTTGCTGACAGTATAATAAAAATCGGAGGAAAATCAGATTTACTGACATTAAAAAACGTTGTTTTCAAAGATCTTTCGTTTAACGCCTCAGTTTCAGGCTCTGAACTGACGCTGGGGATCAACAGCACTTCTCTTAGCCTGCTCGACCAAACTGAACTTAAAAATTTATCAGTCGGCTTGAAGACAATACCTAATAATTTCACTTTTAAAGTTAATTGGGATAATAAAGACACAATTCGCAACCGGGGAAGTATTGTTGCACGCGGTAAGGTGATAGAAAATACGGCCGGAAAACGCTATGCAATTCTGAAGGTAGATATTGATTCTTCCCAGATATATTCAGATAATAATCTATGGAAATTAAGCAATTCATCGGTTCTGATCGATTCAAATGCAATAAATATTAATAAACTCTATATCACTAGTAAAGAGAGGTATTACCTCGTTGAGGGTTCTGTCTCTGAAAATCCTTCAGACACGTTACGTCTCAATTTTAAAGGAATTGATATTGACCCTCTGAACTATCTGATAAGGAAGAAGAATAATGATCCAGGCATGGTTCCTTTCGATTTTAAGGGTCAACTAAACGGGAAAATACTTTTAACAAATGTTTATAAAAGTTTACTGCTGGTTGGTAATATAGTTGTAGAGAAATTCTCTGTGCTTGGCAGCGAGTTTGGGAATATTTCAATCAACTCGGATCTGGACAACGTAAAAAAAGTGGTTAATATCAAAGCCAGTAATAACCTCAATTCTGTGAAAATGTTTGATGTTTCGGGAATTTATGATCCTGCAACAAAAAAAATCAATCTTAATGCCAGAGCTATAAAATTACCAATTGTTTTTCTAAATCCTTTACTAAAAGTATTCGCTTCGGAGATAACAGGTTTTGCATCGGGTAAGTTAAATTTATCAGGCGAAACGGACAACCTTTTTCTTACCGGGGCAGCGAAAGCAGATAATGCATCAATGAAGATAAATTATCTTCAAACAAAATATTCTCTGAATGATACCGTCAGATTCGATAATGAAGGGATTAAATTCAATAATGTCAAACTTACCGACATTGAAGGGAACCTTGCAACTCTTTCAGGTTCTGTTTATCACAAAAATTTCAGGGATTATGCGGCCGATCTTATAATCAATATTACTTCAAAAGGTTTCCTGGTATTAAATACAAAATCGAAAGACAATCAAATGTTCTATGGCACTGTATATGCTTCGGGCGTTGCAAAAATTCAAAGCGATCAGAATTCACTCTTATTTGATATATCTGCCAAAACAAGTAAATCTCCTAAAACAGGAAAAACCTCGGAACTTTTTGTTCCTATAAGTAAAGGCCTTTCAGTGTCAGAATATTCCTACATCTCTTTTGTTGACTCAAGTAAGGTCAAACACATTGAAGGGAACCCTGTACCTTCAGCTTCTGCAAAACAAATCGGGATGGATCTTAACATGAATCTTGAAGTGACACCTGATGCTGTTATCCAGATTATCTTTGATTCAAAGGCAGGTGATATAATGAGCGGTAAAGGATCAAGCGAAAACCTGAATGTAACTCTTAATAAAAAGGGAGATTTCGGAATATTGGGTGACTATCTGATTGAAAGTGGGACCTATAATTTTACGCTTGGCCCTATTATAAACAAACCCTTTGATGTGGAAAGTGGAGGCAGGATAATGTTCTACGGAAATCTTAAGGATGCAGAAATCGATCTGAAAGCTTCCTATTTACACCTGAGAGCATCACTAGCCTCAATACTTGACGATCCATTCTTAACTGAACGAATACGTGTTGAACCTCAGCTGAATTTATCAGGTAAACTTTTTAATCCTTTAGTCGGATTCGATATTTATCTTCCTGATGCTGATGAACAGACCAGAACAAAGCTGCAAAATGCAATTTCAACACAGGAAGAATTGACAAGGCAGGTAACCGCTCTTCTTCTGATAAACAACTTTATTGCAAGTGGAAACTCTACTGTTTCAACAACCGCCACATCGGCTATGGCCGCAACATCCCTTGAAATGATCTCAAACCAGGTCAGCAACATGTTGTCGCAATTATCCAAAAATGTCGATATCGGATTAAATATAAGACCTGGATCAAATGCAATAACTCCTCAGGAGGCCGAACTTGCATTATCAACCCAGGTTCTGAACAATAAGGTCGTGCTTAATGGTAATTTTGATGTAAGGGGTACTAGCACTACTCAGTTAGCAGGTAATACTAATCAGTTAACTGGTGATTTTGATGCAGAAATAAAGCTTACAGAAAAACTTCGATTTAAAGTATTTAACCGTTTTAATGACACATATTCTACTTACGGGTTGAGCCCTTATACTCAGGGGGTCGGAATCTTCTACAATCAGGATTTTAATAAATTCTCTGATTTGTTCAGGAAAAAACCAAAACACGAAATGAAGAAAGAAGAAGAGACTAAAATAAAAAATAAATAGTCTCCAATTAATTCACTCTATCTGAAACCTGAGTTAATAAATTTCATACCATTGTTACTAAATGGGCATAATAGAACAGGATATCAAATCGTTTATATATAACTTTGCGTGTTAAAAACAGTGTGAATACGGAGGATAAATTATTAAAAGCAAATAATTGCAAACTAAATTACATAGAGATCTGCAGGCTTCTGCCTCAGGGAGGAGAAAAGGGATAGTAGGTACTGCATTAATACACATGTTGTTAGTTGGTTTCCTCATCCTTGCAGGGTTTTCAACTCCACAGCCGCCACCTGATACCGGAGAGGGTATTCTTGTGAATTTCGGAACGGGCGAGACAGGATCGGGTGAGATTGAACCTTCACCGCCTGCACTCAAACAAGAGAGTTCAGCTCCGTCAGTAAAGGAAGTGACTTCTCCTCCGCCTTCGTCTTCAAAAGCCGCCGTAAAAACTAAAGAAGAACCTCTTCTGACACAAAATACTGAAGATGCGCCAGCTGTGAAGAAAGCTGATCCCGAAGCCACAAAGAAAAAACTTGAAAAGATTGAAGCTGACAAAAAGATAAAAGAAGAGAGGGATGCTGAAAGAATCAGAATAAGACAGGAGGAAGCTGAAAAAAAGAGAATTGCAGCTGAACAACAGCGTGAATCAGATATCAAGAACCGGACAAAAAATGCTCTTGCTAATTCACAGAACAGAGGAACCAGTTCTACAGGAGAAGGTATCGCCGGTGGACCTGGTAACCAGGGAGACCCTAACGGGTCAATAAATTCAAAGGTCAGGGGTGTTGGTAGCGGTCTCGGAGACAAGGGTTCCGGAACGGGCGATAAGGGCATATCGTATAATCTTCAAGGTCGTGGTTTTCAGGCGCTGCCTCCTCCCAAATATGATTATCAGGGAGAAGGGAGAGTTGTAGTTGAAGTAAGTGTCGACAGGTCAGGAAAGGTAGTTCAGGCAACACCAGGTACAAAAGGTTCAACTACACTCGATGAATACTTGCTTAAGGTTGCAAAAGAAGCGGCTCTTGGAGCCCGGTTCGAAGTCAAGCAGGATGCACCCGTAATCCAGAAGGGTACAATCACATATAATTTTATTCTAAAATAGGATTATATAATTACAATTCTCCGCCAGTGATTGCACTATCGTAATTTAGCCGAGAATTATGAATGTTCTCTGGCGAATAACTCTCCAATTGCAACATTAAGATTATCAATGAGGTTATTGTCTTTAATAATATAATCATCAATACCTTTCCTGGCAAGTTCAAGAACAACCTCTCCTTTTTCCTGACCTGATAACATTATTACCGGAGTATCAGGTTTCAACTCTTTTATCTTGTCAAAAACTTCCATTCCATTCATTACTTTATGGTCATTATTAACAAAATAATAATCAAGTATAATCAGATCGGGTTTTTTGTTTAGTGCATTGAGACAATCTTCACCATACGAGAAGGCTTCAAGACGGTAACCCTCAGAAGTAAATCGTTTTACAACCAACATGTTAATAAACGGATCATCGTCTACAATAAAAATAAGTTTTTGATTACTCATTGATGAAAAGTTGATAATGGAATTGTACAAAGTTAAAATAAAAATCTATATGAGTTAGATTTTAATAAAACAGTTCTTTTTAGTTATTATCACATAGAAAAGAGAGGGAATGCTTTCATCATTTTTATAACCTTCTCTCCCACCCTTTGGATAACAACTTCATTTTCAATGTTCGATATAACTTCATCAATAAAGTCAACAATTATCCCCATGTGTTCCTCATTAAGGCCCCGTGTAGTTATAGCCGGAGTACCAACTCTCAGACCAGAGGTAAGGAACGGAGAGCGCGTATCAAAGGGTACCATATTTTTATTAACAGTAATATGGGAAAGCACGAGTGTGTTTTCAACTTTTTTACCTGATATTTCCGGAAATCTGGTCCTTAGGTCAATTAACATCAGATGATTGTCGGTACCATCAGAGACGACTTTATAGCCTTTATCCATAAATGCTTTTGACATCACAAAGGCATTTTTTTTAACCCTTGCCTGGTATTCATTGAATTCAGGTGTAAGAGCTTCATTAAAAGAAACGGCTTTTGATGCAATTATATGTTCGAGAGGTCCACCCTGAATTCCGGGGAAAACAGCTGAATTCAATAAGGCAGACATCATCTTTACTTCACCTTTTGGAGTAGAAATACCCCAAGGATTTACAAAATCCTTACCCATCAGAATAATTCCTCCTCTTGGTCCCCGGAGGGTTTTATGAGTTGTCGAAGTTACAATATGCGCATATTTCAATGGATTCTTCAGAAGTCCGGCTGCTATCAACCCGGCCGGATGTGCCATATCAATCACTAAAATAGCGCCGATCATATCGGCAATTTTTCTCATTCTTTCGTAGTCCCATTCGCGTGAATAAGCCGATGCTCCACCGATAATCATTTTGGGCTTTTCTTTCACGGCTATCTTTTCCATCATATCATAATCGACTAACCCGTCATCCTCCCTGACGCTGTAGGCAACCGGCCTGTAAAAAAGACCTGATGAATTGACTGGAGATCCATGTGACAGATGTCCGCCATGAGCAAGATTTAATCCCAAAAAAGTATCGCCTGGCTTAAGCACTGTCATAAACACAGCCATATTGGCCTGGGCACCGGAATGAGGCTGAACATTAGCATATTCAGCATTAAAAAGCTTTTTTAGTCTGTCGATAGCTATTAGTTCAGTCTGATCAACGATCTCGCAACCACCATAATAACGATTTCCCGGATACCCTTCAGCATACTTATTCGTCATAACCGATCCCATAGCTTCAAGCACTTGAGGACTGACAAAATTTTCCGAGGCAATCAGCTCAATTCCATTAATCTGCCGTTGACGTTCCTTTTCAATAAGGTCAAAAATTAAATTATCTCTCTGCATAATATAAAATTTTAAACATTTATTCTTCTGAGAATTCAACAAGTAATTCACGATATGTTGCATAAATCCTTGATTTGGAAATAAATCCAATATAGTATCCCTTATCGAGAACAGGAAGGTTCCATGCGTCTGTTTTTCTAAATGCATCCATTACAGTTTCAATATTCTCTTTTTTATCAATATATGAAGGAGGAATGGTCATCAGGTCCCTCATAAATGTAGTATCATACAACTCCTGCTGAAACATTATCTCTCTGACATCATCCAGAGATACCACGCCTTCAAGAATATTGTATTCATCAACAACAGGAAAAAGGTTCCTTTTAGATCGGGCGATTATTTTCACTAATTCACCAAGAGTATCTGTTGGCTTTACCTTTAGCAAATCGGTTTCGATTTCCTTTTTCCAGTTCATTCGCGTCAGTACTGCTTTGTTTTTATCATGAGTAATAAGATCTCCGCTTTCTGCCAGTTGAACATGATAAATTGAATGCTTTTCAAAACTTCTGGTAGTAATATATGCTGCTGTTGAAGTGATTATCAATGGGATAAGTAGATTATAGCCTCCTGTAATTTCTGCTATCAGGAAAATTGCAGTAAGTGGGGCATGCATAACACCAGCCATCATCCCCGCCATACCTACCAGAACAAACCTGTTATCCGGAAGATTCACGCTTGTAATTTTTCTTAAAATGCCAGCTACAAGGTATCCATTTATGCCTCCGATGAATAATATAGGAGCAAAAATACCCCCTACTCCTCCTGCCCCGTTTGTTGAACTGCTCGCGACTACTTTTAACAGAATAAGACCCGACAAGAACAGAATAATTGGCAAAAAGTTACCTGAAATCTGACTAAAAGCACTATTATTAAAAATTAAATCAGGATTTCCCTGAAGCAGCGACATTATGGTATCATAACCTTCACCATATAATGGAGGAAACAGATAAATCAAACCTCCAAGCACAATCCCTCCGAGTATAAGTTTTAAATAAGCATTAGTGATTTTATTATAACTTCCTTCCAGAAACAATGTCATTTTTGAATAATAAAGAGAGATCAATCCGGAAATAATACCCAAAAGCAGATACCATGGAATATTTGAAATATTAAAGGCATTGACTACATTGAAGCTGAACAGGACTTTATCACCCATCAGAAAATAAGCAACTGTTGCGGCAGTGACGGAAGAGATAAGTAGTGGGACAATAGATGATATTGTAAGATCAAGCATAAGTATTTCAAGAGTAAAAACGATACCGGCAATGGGAGCTTTAAAAATTCCTGAAATAGCTCCGGCTGCACCGCAACCTATAAGGAGAGTAATATTTTTATAATTCAATTTGAAGAATCTGCCGATAGCAGACCCAATTGAAGATCCTGTTAGTACTATAGGGGCTTCAGCTCCAACTGAACCTCCAAAACCAATTGTAAGAGTGCTGGCAACAATTGAAGTCCACATATTATGTGCTTTCAAATAACTTTTCTTTCTGGAAATGGAATAAAGTATTCTGCTGATACCGTGTCCGATGTTATCCCTGACTATATACCTTACAAACAAAAATGTAAACAACATACCAATAAGAGGATAAGCAAGATACAGATAGCTACCCGACTCTGAAGTAATTCTTTCTGTGAGGATTTTATGTGTATAATGAATTGAGTATTTCAGCAAAGCTGCAGCAAGTGCGCTGAATAATCCGACGATGAGACTAAGAAAGTACACTAATTTAACCTGATCAATTTCAAAAAGGTTTTGGTGAAGGATTCTTCTGAAGAAATGATTTCTGAACATAATTATGCAAATATAAAAACAATACTAAACCTTCACTGTTTTTTAATTAAGTTTGTCATCAAGGATAATCCTGCCATAAATTGTTTACACAACGGTGATGATATAATATGACTATCAGTAATTTAAACTATAAAATATTGATTTTGATTTCGTCGAGCTCCTCTCCCGATTTACTCGGGATCGTCGGTTCTTCGTTTACCACATCTTCGCCAGCAGGCGGAATGTGGAAAATATATTTATTTTCAGGTGATCTATGATGGCTTATTACAGATTCCCAACTCTAATATTACTTTAATATTAAAGCATGATAAATTACAAAAAGTTTATACTTGAAAATGGATTAAGGGTCCTGGTACACGAAGATAAATCCACTCCTCTGGTCGCCATTAACATCCTTTATGATGTTGGATCGAGAGATGAGGATCAAACAATGACCGGACTGGCACACCTCTTCGAACATCTTATGTTTGGAGGTTCCCTTAATATTCCTGATTACGACACACCTCTGCAACTAGTCGGAGGGGAAAATAATGCATTCACAAGTAATGATATTACCAATTACTATCTTACAGTTCCCACAGAAAATATTGAAACCGGTTTTTGGCTTGAATCTGATAGAATGCTGCAACTGGATTTCTCCCAGAAAAATCTTGAAACTCAAAGAAATGTGGTAATCGAGGAATTCAACCAGCGATATTTTAATCAACCATATGGGGATGTAACATTAAAACTGAGGCCTTTGGCATATAAAGTGCATCCTTACCGGTGGCCTACTATCGGAATGGATATGGCACACATTAAGGGTATTGATCTTGAACAAGTTAAGAGTTTTTTCTTTTCCCATTATGCTCCTAATAATGCAATACTTGCGCTTACTGGCAATATAGAATATGATCGTGCATTTAATCTAACCCGGAAATGGTTTGGTCCTATCGAAAAAAGAACAATCCGATCAAGAAATCTGCCTGTAGAACCTCAACAAACAGAGGCAAGAATCATTACAGTTGAAAGAGACGTACCATCAACAGCTTTGTATAAAGTCTGGCATGTCGGCCCAAGGAATGGTAAAGATTTTTATACACTCGACCTTATCACAGATCTTCTGGCAGGAGGTGAATCAGGCAGACTGTATACAAAACTTGTCAGGGAGAAGAAACTGTTCAGTGAAATAAATGCTTACCTGACTGCAGATATTGACCCCGGACTAATTATTATACAGGGCAAATTAATGAAAGGTATTGATATTCAGCACGCTGATGAGTCCGTAAATGAGGTAATCACTGATTTGCAGAGAGAAGAAGTGACCGAAGGCGAAATGGAAAAAGTGAAGAATAAATTTGAATCTTCAACAGTCTTTTCCAATACAAGTATTCTCAATAAAGCTGCTAATCTTTCATTCTGTGAATTACTTGGAAACCCGGCCTTGATAAATAATGAGGTCGATTTATATAGGAATGTCAGTCATGGGATGGTAATAGAAGCTTTAGAAAAATATTTTATTCCGACTAACTGCAGTACAATTAATTACATGTCAACCCGACAGGAGAAATGATGAATAATCTGCAAAGAAAGCAACCGCCGGTATTCCCGGTTGAAAAGGTAATTATTCCTGAAGCAAAGTCATTCAGGTTAAATAATGCAACGCCAGTCTTTATGATCGAAGCCGGTACAGAAGATATTATGCGTCTTGAATTCGTTTTCAGAGCAGGCCAGGTTAAAGAATATATGCCACTCCTTGCCTCGACGTGCAACATGATGCTTTCTGAAGGATCACAGAATTATAGTTCCGAAGAGTTGAACCGATCGCTTGATTATTATGGCATCTTCTTAAACCAGACATGCGAAAAGGATTGTGCCGGAATTGTTCTCTTCTTCCTGAACAAACACATTGAAAAAGTCCTGGAGTTAAGCCGTGAGATTTTATTTCGTCCTGTCTTTCCCGAAGCAGAACTAACTTCACTGATGAAAAAACGGCTTCGCTGGTACCTGGTAAACAGGGAAAAAGTTCAGAACCTGGCCATGGATCAGTTTTTTGAATCCCTCTTTGGAAAAAATCACCCGTACGGTTATCAGATTAGCGAACAGGATTTTGAAAAGATAACTCCTTCATTTTTATCAGATTTTCACTCAAAATATTATACTGCAAAGAACATGGCAGTCATTATATCCGGTAAAATACACAACAAAACTGCCGAACTGCTCAATTCATTTATTGGCAATATCAGTTCAAATGAAACTGATAAGGAAACATCGGTTAATCTCATAAAAGGAGAAACATTAAAGAAAGTCCATATAAATAAACCCGGGACTGTTCAAAATGCGATAAGGATAGGCTCGGCAACAATCAATAAACGCCATTCTGATTATCCGGGTCTCAAGATTCTTGATTCTATACTTGGAGGATATTTTGGTTCACGGTTAATGAAAAACATCCGTGAAGAAAAAGGCTACACTTATGGGATAAGTTCATCCCTCTCTTCCCTTGATCTTACTGGTTATAAAGTGATATCGACAGAAGTCGGTCAGAATAACTGTCAAAAAGCGATTGATGAAATTTACAAAGAGATAAAGCTCCTTCAGAATGTAGCGGTAAATAAAGAAGAGATGGCAGTTGTTCGTAATTATATGTCGGGTGAAATGGTAAGAATGTTCGATGGACCGTTTGCCCTTGCTGAAAGTTTCAGATCAGCTTGGGCATTCGGTCTTGACAATAGCTATTATTACAGGTTAGCTGAAAAAATAAAATCAATTGACCCTGATGAAATAATTGAACTGGCAAGAACGTATTATAATATTGATGACCTTTATGAAATAACAGTCGGCACTAAATGAAAAACCGGCATTTATATATTATCATTATTATATTCAGTTTTTGGTCAGGCCGCGCTTTTTCGCAAAATTGCATTACAGATCCTCCAAAACCGCCTGTTCTTACATCTGTTTCAGTAGATCCGGAGACAGGCAGTACTAAATTTACCTGGACATCGAGCCCATCATCTGATATCGCTGCTTATATTCTGTATACTTATAAAAACGGAGATGGAATGCCAATCGATACCGTATGGGATCCTTCAGCAACAAGTTATACCCTGTCGAGCACTGCTACGAAATATTTTAGTGTCTCTTATGTGATTGCAGCCATGAGACTTCCAAGATGCACCAGCATTTTTTCAAATGTAATAAATTCAATTTTTGAGGAAGTTTATATTGATACCTGTAAGAAAAAAATTGCAGTTTCATGGAACAGCTATCCATCTTTCCCTGAAAAAGTTACAACATACACAGTTCTTATTTCGGCAGATGGTGGAAATTATACCGAATCAGGAAATATAAATGCCGGAGATACTACATATATTCTGGACGATTTTAGTATTGATGCAGAATATTGTTTTGTGGTCCGTGCAAATCTGGAAAATGGAACATTTTCCACATCAAATAAACTCTGCATATCAACAAAGATGCAACGTCCTCCCCAATGGATAAACGCTGACCAGGCAACTCTAGATTCTGATGGTAAGATGGCCCTATCATTTACTATTGATCCGTTATCAGAGATACAGCATTTCAGCCTCGAGAGAAAAACAGGAGCGACCGGTACATTTCAGGAGATATCAAGACCTGTTTCAGTCAATGGATCAGTCTTTTATATTGACCTCCAGGCAGATACAGGCGTAATAAACTATTACAGGCTTTCAGCTATCAACAGTTGCGACCTTCCGGTGACTATATCAAACCTGGCTTCTAATATGGTGCTTTCACTGGAGAGCTCGGGAAACAATATTATCCTTTCATGGAATCCATATAAAAACTGGCTGGGAACAATATCATCTTACAAGCTATTTGTAAACAGCGGAAAAGGATTTGAAGAAAAGGCTGTGATACCGGCTTCTGATACGATTTTCGTTCAGGAATATAAACAAATTATGTATGAAGTCTCCGGAAATGAAGTTTGTTTCTATATCAATGCATCTGAAACATCTAACCCTCATGGTATTACAGGCGAAAGCATCTCATCAAAAGCTTGTATCGCTCCTACAGAGATAATAACGGTTCCAAATGTTTTCACTCCAGATAATGACCTCCATAATGATCACTTCAGACCTGTCCTCTCGTTTACACCACCGGAATATCATCTTATAATCAGCAACAGGCAGAGCAATGTTTTATTTGAAACTAAAGATTACCTTGCTGAATGGGATGGCTCACAAAATGGAAATCCTCAACCTCAGGGGGTTTACCTTTGGTTTTTGAAATTAACCACCCCTTCGGGTAAAAAAATTACGAGAACAGGAACTATCACTATTATAAGAACCAGGTGAAAAGAGATTGGCTGGAAAAGCTATATTTGTATTCTGAATAAGAACTTGCTGCGTAGTTATTTTATGGGGAACAAAGATATTTTTGATGAAGAGGACAGGAAACTTATCCAGTCTGAATATGATAGTCTGATAAAGAATCTTCTCAGGTGCAACAAACAGGGGGATCGGGAGCTTATTGACAAAGCATTCCGAATAGCAAACGAAGCTCACTGGAATATGCGCCGTAAATCAGGTGAACCTTATGTCATTCACCCGATATCAGTAGCAAAAATAGTAAACAATGAAATAGGACTGGGTGCCAAGTCAATAGCTGTAGCACTTCTTCATGATGTTGTGGAAGATACTGAATATTCCCTTGAAGATGTTAAAAGGGATTTTGATCCAAAAATAGCATCTCTTATTGACGGACTTACTAAGATATCAGGCACCTACAATAAAGAGAATTCTTCTTCCCTGCAAGCTGAGAACTTCAGGAAAATGCTGCTTACTCTATCCGATGATCTCAGAGTCATTCTTATAAAAATTGCAGATCGTCTGCATAATATGAGGACACTCGATTCAATGCCTGAACATAAAAAGATGAAAGTTGCAGGTGAAACTATTTTTCTTTATGCTCCTCTTGCTCACAGGCTTGGTTTATATGCTATTAAGAGTGAACTGGAGGACCTCAGTTTTAAATTCCGGCAACCTCAAATTTATGAGGAAATTTGGTCGAAGATGAAACACAGTGAAAAAAAGAATCTTGCTTTTATCAATAAGTTCTCCTTACCAATAATTGAAAAACTTACTGAGTCCGGTTTACAGTTTGACATCAGTGGCAGACCAAAATCTATTTTCTCAATTTGGAATAAGATGCAGGCCAAAAATGTTCCTTTTGAAGAAATTTATGATGTGCTTGCCATAAGGATCGTATTTGAACCGGCAGCCGGAATACCTGAAAAAACGCAGTGCTGGAATATTTATTCTATTATTACTGATTCTTATATGCCTAAACCCGACAGGCTTCGCGATTGGGTAAGCCGTCCTAAACCGAATGGATATGAAGCATTGCACGTAACTGTAATGGGTCCCGAAGGTCAATGGGTGGAAGTTCAGATAAGAAGCAGCAGGATGGATGAGATTGCGGAAAGAGGCTATGCGGCACACTGGAGATACAAAGGAGATGAAGCGCAGGAGACTGAACTCGATAAATGGATTAAAAAGATCCGTATAATGCTTGAGAATCCACATGAAGATCCTATTGAGTTTCTCGATGAGTTTAAAATGAACCTGTTTTCGTCAGAAATTGTGGTCTTTACACCAAAGGGATTTCTTGTTAGCCTCCCCAAAGGAGCTTCTGCGCTGGACTTTGCTTATGAAATACATACTGAAATAGGTAATAAAGCTATCGGTGCAAAAATCAATTATAAGTTAAATCCCATAAGCTCAATTCTGATGAGTGGCGATCAGGTGGAAATAATTACATCAGATATTGCAAAACCCGAAATGGAATGGCTCTCGTTTGTAAGAACATCGAAAGCCAAGGAGGCAATTAAAAACGCTCTGAAGGTGGATTCTAAAGATAGTATTCAGAAAGGAATGGAAATTCTTGAGTCGAAACTTAAGGAAATAGGAGTCACCTCGACTAATGAAACCCTCAGATCTCTTATGCTCTCCTATGATGTACTGAATAAAGAAGAATTGTATTCAGGAATTGCCCTTGGGAGGATCAATCTCAACAATCTTAAAAAGGCAATAAAGAAGAACCCGGCTAACAATGTTATTAAATACTGGGAATTAAAACTTATCGGATCAAAGAAAGAGAAAAAAGACACCGGGGTTCTGCAGAGCAGTATTGATAAGAATGTTCCGTTCCTTCTAAGGGAAAATGTTGAAAATGCCGAACAATCATATGAAATAGCAAAATGCTGTAATCCTATTCCGGGAGATGAAGTTACCGGCTATCACTCCCCTGAAGGGACTATTATTATTCATAAGCCTAAATGTCCGGTCGCAATTAGGATCATGTCGAATGAAGGAAACAGGATCATTGCTGTCAAATGGGCTATCCATAAACTCGTTTCTTTCCTGGCCAGAATAAGTATGACAGGTATTGACAGGATCGGACTTGTTAATGATATCACAACTATTATATCAGCCGAACTGAAGGTAAATATGACCAGGATAAATATTACAGTCAATAATGGCATTTTTGAAGGCACAATCGATTTATATGTTCATCATACGAAGGACCTGAACAATCTCATACTTAAAATTTCAAATATCAATGGTATTGAAAATGTGAAGAGAGTAGAAGATTTCTCAAACTAATTTTTCTGCTAATTTCATCCCTGTTATCCGGGGAAAATACATACTTTTGTTATTATTTTAAATTAGACCAGATATGATTAGTGACGATACCAAGTTAACAGTAAAGAAGATCTTCACTGAATATCTCGAAAAGAAGGGGCATCGGAAAACACCCGAGAGATATGCAATTCTTGATGAGATTTATTCGCGGTCAGGACATTTCGATATTGAGTCGCTTTATATTTTCATGAAGAATAAAAACTACCGCGTGAGCAGAGCGACATTATATAATACCATTGAGTTATTGCTCGATTGCAATCTGGTTATAAAGCATCAGTTCGGAAAAAATATTGCCCAGTTTGAAAGAGCATACCAATGCGGACAACACGATCATCTGATTGATATTGAAACTGGTAAAGTTATCGAATTCTGCGATCCCAGAATTCATGAGATTATAAATACTGCAAGTGAAATGCATAATTTCACGCCTCAATACCACTCCCTTTATATTTATGGCAATTACAAAGGAAAAGATAAAGAATAATATAATAGGAGGCTGTATCAAAAGACCTCTGTGCTCTTTGTGAAACCCTATGAGTACCTTTGTGGTAAAAGCTAAATAATTGAACCACAAAGTATCACAAAGTAACTAAAAAGTAACACAAAGGAAAAACAAGATATTAATTGCCTTTTGTGACAACCTCTTATTTGATCTTAGAATGCAAAACCTATAGCAAATCCTACCCTAATACCAAATCCTGTGATTAAGTTTGTATTGAAAGTATCTGTGCCTGAATCTACTTTTACGTTACTGCTTCCGTAATGGCCGCCAAAGAACAAATCCATCGTAAAACCTTTTTTGAATATCCATTGTCTTCCAAATAAAAGACCACCGCCCATGGAACTTAGTGAACCTTTGTCTGTACCATTCTGCAGGGTATAATTCTGATATCGTAAATAAGGTGCAATGTAAAATCCATCAATAGCGTTTTTCTTTGGATAGATCCTGACTTCCGGAGTTAATATTATTCCTGAAAATTTTGTGTCCTGAATCTTAACACCCATATAGCCAAATCCTAATTGGGCAGATATCAAATCCGACAATTTACGCTCATAAAATATCGAACCTGTTGCAAGAAAAAGACTTAATGTGTTAATCTTAAGTACATTTTTTTCGATGGAAACATCAGATTTCTCTTGAGAAAAAATGGGTACTGTAAGCACAATTACAAGAAAAATAATCAGAGCTTTTTTCATAACATTCAGGTTTAGGTAGTTTCAAAACAATTATCCGAAACAACATATCTCACACAAATTTATTTAAATGATTTCTAAAAACCTAATCCCTTCCATCTGTAAAAAAAACATGTAACTATAAGCAAATGCCTCGAATTAGATCATTCTGAAATATATAAAACTATTGCCATTCGTAGATTTGTTCTATTCTTTTCAATTATTAACAATCTGTTTTGAGGTGGTCGTTTAGTTGAATTTATTCGTACCTTGTAAACCTTTAATTTTTATTATTTATAATATATAATATGAACATTGACATATTGTTAGGACTGCAGTGGGGGGACGAAGGAAAGGGTAAAATTGTTGATGCATTAAGTCCGGTTTATGATGTTATTGCCCGTTTTCAGGGAGGGCCTAATGCCGGGCATTCCCTCGAATTTAATAATGTTAAACACGTTCTTCATCTCATTCCATCCGGTATATTTCATGCAGATAAATTGAATATTATAGGAAATGGTGTGGTAATCGATCCCGCTGTTTTTAAAAAGGAAATAGAAGAGTTAGGATCTCCTCTCAGCGATTTAACAAAACGACTTATAATATCCAATAAGGCCAACCTTATTCTGCCAAGTCACAGGATCCTGGATGCCGCATACGAATTCAGTAAAGGCAATTCCAAAATTGGATCAACGCTAAAAGGTATTGGTCCTGCATATACCGATAAAACAAGCCGTAACGGACTGAGAGTTGGCGATATACTAAAAGAAGATTTCAGGCAGAAATATGATGAACACCTCAATAACCATCTGACCATACTGAAAAATTACGACTTCAGATTTAATGTGAAAGAATATGAAAATGGATGGTTTGAAGGAATTGAAATGTTGAAAAAATTCCCTATAACCAATACAGAATATTTTGTTAATGAACTTGCCGGAAATGGAAAAAGGGTGCTCGCCGAAGGGGCGCAGGGAACAATGCTGGACGTGGATTTCGGCTCATATCCATACGTAACATCGTCAAATACCATCAGCGCAGGTGCATGCACAGGATTAGGTATTTCGCCAAAATTAATTGGTGATATCTTTGGCATTTTTAAAGCCTATTGTACCAGGGTCGGATGCGGCCCATTCCCTACTGAGTTGAATGACGACACAGGCGCTAACATTAGGAATCTAGGCCATGAGTTCGGCTCAACGACAGGAAGACCAAGGCGGTGCGGATGGCTAGATCTGCCCGCAATGAAGTACTCTATAATGGTAAACGGGATTACCAAACTCTTTATGACCAAAGCAGATGTATTATCCGGGTTCAAAACCATTAAGATTTGCACTTCATATAAAATTGACGGGAAATTATGCAAAGAGTTGCCCTTCAGCAACGATTCCAATATTGAACCGGTTTATACAATGCTCGAAGGATGGGGAGAAGACATAAGTGGCAAAAGGAATTTTAATGAACTACCAGCTTCCCTCAAAAAATATATAGAATTTATTGAGAATCAGACCGGGATACCTGTTACAATGGTATCGGTCGGACCTGATAGGGAAGAGACTATATTCCGGGATTGAGAAACAAGTCTTTTATTTAGCCACATCCTCCCTGTCAGATGTAACTTTATAAATTTACTCAATTGACTAACAATGGTTCATCATTTTTAAAAGAGAGAATTCAATCCTGATAGTTTCCTTATTATTGCTATAAAATATTGAAAACCAAACTAGAAGATATATTCGTTATTGCTCCAATTCAATGTAATGCAGATTTTGTATATTCGGCTTGTTATTTTTCTGACAATTCTAAAAACCTTACCTATGAAATCGTTAATACAATTCTTCGAAGAAAGTGTTGAGAAGTACAGTAATAATGTATATCTCTGGGAAAAACCTAATGATAAATATGAAGGTACAACCTATGGCGAAACGAAAAAGCAGGTTTATGAATTTGCCGCAGGATTAATAAGACTTGGAATTCACAAAGGTGACAAGCTGAGTCTGATTTCGGAAGGTCGGAACAGTTGGGTTATCGGAGAAATGGGGATTCTGTACGCGGGTGCAGTTAATGTCCCATTGTCAGTAAAACTTAATCCTGATGAAATAAAATTCAGGATCAACCACTCTGAATCAAGAATGATCCTGGTCTCTTCCATTCAGTCTCAGAAACTCAAAGAAACAATTAAAGAGTGCCCTGCAATAGAAAAAATAATACATTTCGATACACAGGAAGAGTATGCATATAATGAGATCCATTTTAATGAAGTCAGAAAATTCGGAAGAGAATGGCTGGAAGTACCTGAAAATCTGACAAAATTCGAGGAATTGTATAAAGGACTTACTCCTGACAGCTTTGCTAATATCTGCTATACGTCAGGTACAACAGCCGATCCAAAAGGTATTATTCTTACCCATGGGAATTATGTGACTAATGTTTATCAGGCCTATAGTCTGATAGATATACCCTCTTTCTACAAGACACTCCTTATCCTTCCATGGGATCACTCATTCGGGCACACTGGCGGAATATTTGCCTTTATGGGTAAGGGAGCCAGTATTGCCTCGGTAAAAACAGGAAAAACTCCAATGGAGACCTTAAGGAATCTTCCAACCTGCCTGAAAGAGATTAAACCAAACATGCTCATGAGCGTTCCTGCTATTGCAAAGAATTTTAGAAAAAATATTGAAAAAGGAATTAAAGAAAAAGGCAAGACAATTGAGATTCTTTTTAACCATGCACTTAAAATCTCTTATTCGTATAACAAGGAGGGCTGGAACAAAGGAAGAGGGCTGCAGAGATTTAAGAGGCCTCTTCTCAGATTTTATGACAGGTTACTATTTAGCAAAATTCGTGAGGCATATGGTGGGGAACTCGATTATTTTATTGGTGGAGGAGCTCTGCTTGAAATTGAGCTCCAAAGATTCTTCTATGCCCTGGGAATCCCAATGTACCAGGGTTATGGATTGAGCGAAGCTTCACCTGTCATCTCCTCAAACTCCGCCGGAAAGCATAAACTGGGGTCATCTGGTGCAGTCGTCAATAATATGGACCTCAAAATATACGATGATGATGGGAAAGAGGTTCCTATTGGTCAAAAAGGGGAAATTGTTATAAGGGGTGGAAATGTGATGTACGGTTACTGGAAAAATGAAGCAGCAACAAAGGATACAATAAAAGACGGATGGTTATATACAGGCGATATGGGCTATATGTCTGAAGATGGATTTCTCTACGTATTGGGACGATTTAAAAGCCTCCTCATAGCAGATGATGGTGAAAAGTTCAGTCCGGAAGGTATCGAAGAATCAATGTCAGAACAATCAAAATACATTGATCAGTGCATGCTGTACAATAATCAGCAACCCTATTCTGTTGCTCTTATTGTACCAAACCAACATGCTCTCAAATTATATCTTGAAGAAAAGAGTCTGACCGCTGACTCAGATGAAGGAAAACGTGCTGTCATTACATTGATCGAAAGTGAGGTAAATGAGTACCGTACAAACGGGAAATTCGGGAATATGTTTCCACAACGATGGCTTCCCGTCGCAATAGGTATCCTTGAAGAGAGTTTTACTGAAGATAATGGCCTTATGAACTCTACAATGAAAATCGTAAGGGGAAAAGTGATGGATAGATATCATGATCTTATTGACTATCTATATACACCTGATGCAAAAGCTGTTACCAATGAAAGGAATATTGAAGAGGTCGAGAAAATGAAACTTGGGTAGTGTTAAGATATTTCAGAATCCCTTGATAATAAGAAACTTCACGAATTGCTTGTTTGTGTCTGGGAACCGAAAGATAAAGGGAAACAATTGCGACCGTAGCAGTTAGTGGATTTCGTCTTACATGAACATTTCCTAGCCCATCAACCTGCTTTTAAATGGAAGGAAAGTCATGAAATCGGCATGATGAACAATATATGCTTCTGTGGTTCTTTTTATCAGATCACCTTCATGAGCATGGGCCGCAATTATATGACAGATCTCAGGAGGCACACCGCATTCTTCAGCAAGTGAAACACCTGAAAAAGGATGCCGCAGGTATTGCCCATATTTTCCCTGAATGGCCTTCTTGTTATTATCAAGCTCATATTCAAGCAACTTACCTACATCTGCAAGAATAGCTCCTGAAATAACTATATCCATATTCACAGGAAGGTCCGACCCGAAAAAGTCGTTCATCTTTTCCGCACTTGCACGGGCAATATGAACAACACATCTTTTATGTGCCATGAAACTTACTTTAAGGTCAGGTCCACACAAAAGTGTAAAGGGTATTTTTTCAAGATCTTCAACAGTCAGGACACTCCGTTCAAGAGCTTTTTCCCATGTTCTTGCAGTTTTGTCCCTTAGTGTTTGATCTTTAATCCATTCAAGTTCAGGCCACAGTTTTTTTACCTCCTCAGTCATTGGAAAATATTTAAGTTATTTTAGTTTTGATATAATGGCATCTGTCATCTGAATCGTTGATGCTGCTCCATTCTTAACTACTTCAGGTCTTCCAGCCATCTTCATCATATCGTACGTTCTGACTTTACCTTCTTCTATTACATCAGAAACTGCCTTACGGATTCTGGAAGAGATTTTCTTCTCATCAAGATAATCAAGCATCATACAGGCTGATTCAATCATCGCAATAGGGTTAACTATTGAAACCTCGTAGCCGGCATATTTAGGAGCTGATCCATGCGTGGGTTCAAAAACCGCGATCCCGTCGGAGGAGAACTGAGCGCTGCAGGCAAATCCTAATCCGCCGATAAGGCCGGCAAAAGCATCAGATGCTATATCACCAAACATATTACCTGCCACAATAACGCCATATTCCTCAGGGTTCTTGGTAAGCCACATCATTTGAGCATCGATGTTCGTATTTAGAAGTTTAATTTCGGGGAAAGAGTTTTTCTGGATTTCTTTTGCCAACTTCCACATCAATCCTGATGTTTCTCTGATCACATTGGGTTTCTCACAGACTGTAACTGATTTATATCCATATTTTCTCGCATGTTCAAAAGCCGCCATAAGTATCCTTTTTGTTGCTTTTCTGGTAAAGATCCTTGTTGAAATTGAAAGCTCTTCAACCGGAACATTCCCAAAGTTTTCGATGAATTTAGGATGAGTCATAAAAGCCTGATGAACCAGGTCCGGGGGGTTGGTCCATTCTACCCCGGAATATAAACATTCAGTGTTCTGACGGAATATTACCACATCTACCAGGGGCTCGTCAATTGTGTTCCCTTTTCCCCTTCGCACAAAATTCAGAGGGTTCCCTTTATATGATTTGCAGGGACGCACACATATATCAAGATTGAAAAGCTGCCTTAAACCGACAATTGGACTTGAGTATGTAAAACCTTTACCCTGAAGTTCAGGAGAAAGCTCTGCCTTTGCTTCATCGATAGGTTTTGAAGTTATTGCCCCAAAAAGAGCAATTTTATGTTTTTTAATGAGATCAATGGTTCTTTGCGGCAATGGATTACCCTCTTTGCACCAGAATTCCCATCCGATATCACCATAGATATAATCTGCTTTATATCCCGCGGCATCCAGTACTCTGATTGCCTGTTTAAGAACAACTGAACCAATCCCATCTCCTGGTAATGCAACTATTGAGGGACTCGACATATGATTTGTTTTTGTTTAGTTTAAAACGGGTTGCTTTTTGTAAAAATAGTCAAATTTTGTCAAGACTTAAAACCTGAGTATAATTTTATGGTAATGACAGAAAAATGAAAAAAAATTGTATTTTTGCGACAAATCAGCACTATTATTCCTGGCATGAGCATTTTAAGTCTACTGAATCCAGCACCAATCTGGATCTACTTTGAAGAGATTTGCAGTATTCCACGTCTTTCAAAGAATGAGGGGAAAATCAGACAGTATCTTCTTGAGTTCGCGAGTAAAAACCACCTTGAATCAAAAGAGGATGAAGTTGGAAACATACTGATTACCAAACCACCATTAATGGGAATGGAGAACAGGAAAACAGTTGTTCTTCAGAGTCATATGGATATGGTGGGTGAAAAAAATGCTGACTATCCACATAACTGGTCAACTGATCCTATTATACCTGCTGTTAAAGACGGGTGGGTCACTGCCACAGGAACTACTCTTGGGGCTGATGATGGGATTGGTATTGCATCACAACTGGCAATCCTTTCAGATAAAAATCTGAAAGCAGGAAAAATAGAGTGTCTGTTCACAGTTGATGAAGAATCCGGAATGACAGGTGCTATCAATCTAAAAGCTGATTTTTTCAGTGGCAGAACACTTCTCAATCTTGATTCGGAAGATGAAGGGATACTTTTCATAGGTTGCGCCGGAGGTATGGATACAGTTGGAACCATGAATTATCAGGTAATACCTGTAACAAAGGAGTCAGATGCACTTGACATATCAGTTACCGGCCTGCATGGAGGTCATTCGGGTGATGAAATTCACAAAGGATATGGCAATGCCGTAAAAATAATGAACAGGCTTCTATGGAATCTCTCAAATCAATTTAAAATTTCTTTAGCCGACTTTAATGGGGGAAATCTGCGCAATGCAATACCGAGAGAAGCATTTTCAACAATTGTATTTGAAAAAACGTCGGTTATTGAGATAAAAAACTGGATTGATGATTTCTATTTAACTCAGGTCGACGAGTTTGGACATCTTGAGAAAGATCTTAAAATTTTAGCCAGAGAAGCTGATGTTCCGGCCATCGTAATAGATAAAGAGAGTCAGAAAAAGTTTCTGAATGCCTTGACCTGTTGTCCTCATGGTGTAATCGCATGGTCACAGGAGATGGATGATCTGGTTGAAACATCTACCAATCTTGCCTCGGCTAAATTCAGTGAAAATCATACCATCAGAATAATTACCACGCAGAGAAGTTCAGTAGAATCAGCCAAGAATAATGCTGGTGCAATGGTTGAATCTTGTATGAAACTTGCCGGAGCAGAAGTAGTTCATTCTGACGGATACCCGGGATGGAAACCGAATCTAACCTCAGAGATCCTCAAGATAACCCGTAATTCATATGTTAAATTATTCGGGAAAGAGCCTTCAATAAGGGCAATACATGCTGGGCTGGAGTGTGGACTGGTATATGAAAAGATAAAGGGGATTGACATGATTTCCTTTGGACCAACGATCAAAGGAGCTCACACACCTGAAGAGATGATTGAAATAAAAACAGCTCAGATGTTCTGGGATCTTCTAATCGATGTTATTCTAAATATGCCGGTTAAATAACCAAATCATTTCCTGAAATAGAAAATATTTCCTTTCTATTCATATATAATAAATTCATCTTTCCCTGCACCGCAAACCGGGCAGATATAATCATCCGGCAGATCTTTGAACGGGATGCCAGGCGCAATATCGGCTGATGGGTCACCTTCTTCAGGATCATAAATATATCCGCACACCACGCATTTGAATTTTTCCATAGAAAATGAGTTACCCCGTTTTTATTTTTCTTACAACGTCAATAACTGTTCCGTCAACCCACTTTATAGCAGCAACTATCTCGTCTTCAAATTGAGGTTTTTGAGGAACTCCGCATATTTTTTCTGCTTCATCTTTCAGTTCCCTCATTGTTTTTAAGGGTAGACCGCTTCCTTTAACACTATCAATAAGATCCTGACGCAGAGGATTAATAGCGATACCTCTTTCAGTTATGATCACGTCAATAAGTTCACCAGGACCGCATAAAGTCGTGACTTCATCAACTATAACAGGGATACGGTCGCGAAACAAAGGAATTGGAAGTATCACATTACGGGCATGCAGACAGTTTTGCCAGCCTCCAATACCATGAAGGAGGTAGCCGTCTGAATGCGTAACAACGTTTCCATTGAAATTTAAATCTACCTCCGTTGCCCCCAGTATCATAATATCCATCATACTGGTCAGGTTTCCCTTTGAATGATAGTTATACGCATTGAACACTGAATAAGGAACATGGTTGAAGTTATTCTCTAATGATTTTACTGAGTCAAGGTCAAATACCTGAGCATCAAGAATAAATCCCATCTGGCCTTCCTCGAGCATTTTAACCATGTATTTCGTACTTCCTCCAAATCCAAATTTAGATTTCCATCCTTTATCTTTTAGGACCTGATGAATAAAGACAGCAATCGCCAGGGATGTTCCCCCGGCACCTGCCTGAATGGTCACGCCATCTTTTAAGATACCTGATTTTTTAAGAAATGAAGCAGTTAATTCCGCAATCAATAGCCTGTCGGGGCTTCGGGTTACCTGTGTAGTACCTGATATAATTTTTTCCGGTATTCCGATTTTATCCACAACGACAACGTAATCAACATAATTTCCTTCAATTTCCATGGGGAAACATGGAAGATCAACAAGATTATCCGTTACTACAATTACTTTGCTGGCGTACATATAATCAGCTTTTGCATAACCGAGAACTCCGCAAGCTGATTTACCGCCTGTTCCTTTTGCATTACCAAAAGAATCGGTTGTTGGTGCGGCAATAACAGCGATGTCAATATTGACCTCCCCGTCCTGAATAGCCTGAACCCTCCCCCCATGCGATCTAAGTACAGCAGTTCCCTTCATCTTGCCTTCAGAAACATATCGTCCCAGCGGACCATTCATACTGCCTTCTATCCTGTTTATTGTACCGTCATCAAGATATTTGATAATAGGATCATTGCAGGGAAAAGATGCAGAAGGGAACCATATCAGATCCTTTACTCCCATTCCGGAAGCAAGTTCAAATATTTTATTGCTTACCAGGTCCCCATCTCTGAGATGATGATGCGTAGAAATGGTCATCCCATCGTGGAGGCCACATTTTCTGAGAGCCTCTTCAAGTGAACCGACTACTTTATTGCCATCATCGGGATAATCGGAACATGTTGGAATCGGCGGAGAATACTTTCTGCCTTCAGGTTTGTGTTTTCCAACTCCTTTAAAAGGGACCACCGGCTTACCATTAATCTCCAGAGGAACCGATCTGCCGGCAGCATTTATCACAGTTTTAGTTGGCATAATGTCACTTTTAGAGCTTATTTTTCATCAGGCGGAATTTCACTCATCCAATCAGAGGATAAGAGGTTCAGACGAATAGCAAGGTCAATGATTTTCTGTGCACGGGCAACTACTGGTGGATCTATCATTTTTGATCCCAGGGCAACTACACCAAGCCCTTCTAATTTTGCCGTCTCAAACGCAAGAACAATTTTTTTCGACTTTTCTACTTCAGCTTCATCCGGTGCAAATCCCTGGTTTATTACTGCAATCTGTCGTGGATGAATACAACCCATGCCTTCAAATCCCAGAGATTTTGATATCATCACGGTTTGTTTAAGAGCTTCCATATCCACAACATCTGAAAAAACTGAATCAATAGGTTGAATCCCGGCCGCCTTAGCGGCAACTACAAGCCGAGCTCTGGCATAAAATGATTCATTTCCCTCTATAGTCCTGGAAACACCCAGATCCGCAGTATAGTCTTCAAGTCCTATAGCTATAGCCACAACATTTTCAGATCCGCGTGCAATTTCAAAAGATTTCTCAACTCCCAGTGCACTTTCAATAATAGGCATAAGATATACTTGATTTCTGAGATTGAATTTCCTTTTAATAACTGAAATCTCTTTTTCTACCTGCTTAATATACTCTCCACTTTCACATTTTGGAATGAGTACAAGATTAACATTATGAGGAAGGACAAAATGAAGATCTTCCAATCCTCTTTTGCCCTGATTTATTCTTACCATTCTTTCAGCTCCGAAGAAATTTATCTGACGTAAAGCATTTCTGACAAGCAATCTTGCTTCATCTTTCTTTTCCGGAGCAACCGAGTCTTCAAGATCAAGAATTATTCCATCGGCAGAATGAAGACCGGCATTGATCATAAGTCCCGGAGTATTGCCCGGTAAATATAACCTCGAAATACGAAACCTGTCGCGTGTCGTAGAATAACTGTTTTCCTGAAGGAAACCTGGCAAGTACTCAAGATCAGTATTAATCAATTGTTTAACAGCCGATTCCATACGTGCGGCAATTACAAATGGAAGCGCACCTGAATCATTAATCTTAACAATGGCATGTTTAACTCCAAAAAAATCAAGTACTTCTGTAATAAGATTCTTTATAGATACACCATACAATTGTTTAACTTTAGAATTAAGGTCAATTGAAGTTTCACCTTCTGATCTTATTTCCAAAATAATTTCACAATCAGATCTGACTTTTGGGCCTGAATTACCTGCGACTGCAACGGATTTTTTCATATCATATGGTTGGTAATGTTATACAAACCTAATGATTTTTTAAACATGAATCTTGTCAACCGGGTAAGTGAGTTTTGTTTTCACATAGTTCGATCAGAACGCCAGAGGTTGATTTTGGATGTAAAAAGGCAATATCAAGGTTTTCAGCTCCTTTCCGGGGTTTACAATCAATAAGCGTGATGCCCTGCTCAGCGGCATGAATCAACTGCTCTTCAATTTTTTCAACAGAAAATGCTATATGGTGTATTCCTTCTCCTTTTTTTGCAATGAATTTTCCAATTGGACCTTCCGGATCAGTCGATTCCAGAAGTTCAATCTTTGTTTGTCCGACCATGAAGAATGCAGTCCGTACTTTCTGATCAGGTACCTCTTCGATATTATAACATGTCAGACCCAATACCTTTTCATAAAAGCTTATTGCTTCATTAAGGTTTGTGACAGCTATCCCAATATGTTCAATATGTGATGGTTTCATTTCAAAACGGAAACTCTACAGGCGTCTTTATATCTGATTGCACATTTTCAGGTTTTTTTGCCGCAACATGGACAGAATTTCCTTCCACGAAAATTGACTTATACGGAGAGGTAGGACACGCAAATTCACAGTGCCCGCAGCCAATACAAATATCTTCTGTAACTTCCGGGATAACCAGATTTCCCTCATAAGGAATCATGTGACAGGCTTTTGTCGGACAACTTTCCGAGCATGCTCCACAGGCTGTTTTCTCAGTCTTTACAATACAATTATCTTTAATAAATTTTGCCTTCCCGATCTGGGTAAGCTTCTTTGCCTCAAGAATCAAAGGATGTAAAGCATTAGTAGGGCAAATCTCAGTACATTTTGTACAGTTATAGGTACAAAAACTCCTATGATAATCCATCACAGGCTGCATGATTCCTGCTATCCCATATTGCTTATAAGCCGGTTGGAGAACTCCATTTGGACATATATTTATGCAGAGCGAACAAGCTATACAGTCTTTATTAAAATCTACAATAGAAACTCCGCCCGGAGGACAAACAGGACATGTCCTGTTCTCTTTTACAGTCGAGTCTTTTTTAGGTTTTGGAGCTGTCTTATTCTGACCATTTGAAACACGTGATAAGCCAAAGAGCAGCAGCAGGGATCCTACTATCACTTTACGTTTGCTCTCATCTGTTTCATGAACTTTCTTTTTAGAACCGACAATTCTGAAAGAAATTGCTTTATCCTGACATGTATGTATACAGTTGAAGCAACTTACGCACCTTGAAATATCGACATCATATTTTAGAAAATCTATGCAGGAAGATTTACATCGTATAGCGCATCTTCCGCACCTGGTACAGGCTGTCTCATTAAATTGTATCCTGAAAAGTGAAATTTTTGAAATCAGCCCAAGAAATGTTCCTACAGGGCAGATCATATTGCAGTAAAGGCGACCCTTGGTTAATGAAAGGCCTCCAACAAGCAGGAAAAAAACTGCAGGAATGGAATATACGATAAGGGGAAATCCTTTCACAGGAACATTACTAAGCGTATAGATATCAAATTTGCCAAGTATTCCTGCTATAAAATTATTTATAATTATCACAACAGGCTTTGCAAAACAGGTCATAAACCTGGCAAAAATACTATAAGGGTCCAGGAGGGTTATCATATATACTCCCCAAACCATAGTAACAATCAGTGTGATTGCCAGAATTGTGTACCTTAAGATTGTAAACGGCCTCTTAAAACCATACCTTCTGAACTTTTTCTTTATCCTTCCTCCTATTCTGCTGTTAAGGTCCTGACCGATACCAAGCGGACAAAGAAAAGAACAGTATGTGCGGCCCGTTAGTAAAGTCAACAATAGAGTAAAAAGGAAACCACCTGCCGCTAAAATTTTCAGATCATAAAACTTTAAAACAGAAGGGACAAACTGTAAAAACATCAGCGTGTTAATATAGTTTGACGGGATTAATGATTTGAAATCAACAAAAACAAGGACAAAAAAGATAAATACTAGTGTTGAGAAGACGATCCGGATTCTTCTAAGTAAAGATGAACTCATCAGTAATTACATTTTAATTCTTTTTATATTGAGCGAATCCAGGTTCATATTCCCAAGACCCATTTTATGAGCAATCGGAATATACTCAATCTTTTCAACAGGTACCCCGAGCATTTTGGCAGCTGCTGCATCTCCTGCTACCCAATCGGTAGTGAGTATCTGTGACTTCATGGAAACAATATCTTCTTTTGATACCCCCTGTGGACCATGTTTTACCATAACATTATAACAATCAATGACATTAAGTGCCGGTTTCTTTTCATAAAGAGCAAAATCTGCAATACATTGGTTCAGATTATTTTCGTGCCAATAACCTCTGTCCCAAACCAGGCCCATATTATTTTTAAGACAGGCGGTCATTCTGGTTGAATTATGATCTTTAAGAACCGGTACATTTATAAAAACATCTGTTTCAAGTAACAGCTGATGCACTTTGGCTTTTTGAAGAATTATTCCACCCGGAATTTCAATCTGATGGTAGTAGCTTTCAGAGTTGGCAGGAACTACTTTTGCACCTGCAGATTTAGCAATACTCTCAATGCCGGAATGATTATAACAATTAACCCAGTTATCGCAGGTGTGATCAAATATATAAACCTCTTTAGCTCCGGCTTTAAAACAATGTTCAATAATCCTCTTAACCAGAAGAGGATTGGTATTAGCAGCGAGCTCAGGAATTACATCCCAACCCATATTAGGCTTAATAAGAACTTTTTGTCCTTTCTGCACAAAGGTACCCATTCCTCCCAATTCCTGTATTCCAAGGTCAAACATTGCATCAGGGTTTCCTCCCATAACAGCTACCATGTCATATTTTGCAGCAGGAGGTGTTGAAGACCAGAGTTTACCAAATCCACCCATTTTTAAGGCTGCTCCTGCAGCAAGCCCTCCACCAATTGATGTCTTAAGAAAATCCCTTCTTTTCATAATCTTAATAATCTGGTTAATAAAAGCTATTTTTAGAAATGATCCGAAAAATACAATTTTTTTTTTTATTATCCTGTAAAGATTGTAAATAGTATATTCGCAGAACTAACAAAGGTAGAAGCTTTCAAAAAAAAATTTAACATTCTTCTGTTTTAATTGTTGAACATTATACTACTCTAAAATATGAAAATTATTGGTTACGATTGTTTCTCAGGCATCAGTGGAGATATGAATCTAGGAGCTATGATCGATCTTGGTATTGATAAAGCATATCTCACCGATGAATTAAATAAACTTAACTTACCGGGTTGGGAACTTCTGGTGCAGAAAGACCAGAGGCATGGCATCACAGGAACAAAAGTTACAGTTAGTCAAACCAGGCATGAACATGCACACAGGCACCTGTCAGATGTCGAAAAGATCATTGAAGACTCGGCCCTTGACGATAAGACCAAGGAATTAAGTGTGAAAATATTCATGAAGATTGCCCGGGCAGAAGCAACAGTACACGGAATCTCCATCGACCAGGTGCACTTTCACGAGGTCGGGGCAGTAGATTCAATAATTGATGTGGTTGGTGCAGCAATTTGTTTTAATGCGCTAAAGGTTGATGCTGTTCATGTTTCCACTGTGGAACTTGGAGGTGGCTTTGTAATATGCGATCATGGCAAACTCCCTGTACCGGCGCCGGCCACTGTTGAGATCATTAAAGGCATTCCTGTGAAAAAAGGCGGCGTCGATTTTGAAGCCACCACTCCTACAGGTGCTGCAATATTATCCACTCTGGGAACCAACTTTAACCCTGATCTGGCAATTAAAATTGAAAAAACAGCTTACGGAGTAGGCCATAAAGAACATCAGGATGTTCCCAATCTTCTGAGAGTATTTCTGGGTGAAACGATCGAGAAACAGGAAACAGGTCATGATGCTCTTCAGATTGAATGTAATATCGATGATATGAATCCTGAATTTTATGATTATATATCCGACAAACTATTTAAAGCAGGAGCTTCGGATGTTTTCTTATCAAATATAATGATGAAGAAATGCCGTCCCGGTATCTTACTGAATGTTATATGTGAAACAGATCTGGCTGATACCGTCAAAAACATCATTTTTACAGAATCAACCTCATTGGGAATCAGGACATTTCGTTTCAGGAAGGACACTCTGGTAAGGAAATTAGAAACTATTCAGACTATTTACGGCAAAGTAACCGTTAAAAGATCATATTTTGACACTAAAGAGGTATCCTGCAAACCAGAATATGAAGATTGTAAACGTATAGCTTCTGAAAAAGAGATTCCATTAAAAGAGGTTTATAATGCTATTATGGCCCAAATACTGAAGACTGAGTAGTGATGCATGAGGATAAGGCGTGAGGCGCCAGGCGTGAGGGGCAAAATTGTTTGATACCAAAAAATAGTTAATTAAAATGGAAAGCAGATATCAAAAATCATCAAATCTAAATACTATACTTAAAGATCTCAATTCATTTGTGGTCGCGTTTTCCGGAGGAGTTGACAGTACATTTCTCTTGCACCGGGCTCATAAAGTAAGAAAATCAGCCATAGTTGCCATAACAATCAGAACGCCATATATTCCTTCCCGGGAAATAGATGATGCAGTTGAGTTCACCCGCTCCTTTGGCATCAAACATAAAATAATAGACATTGCGTTTCCGGAGATGATCAGAAATAATCCGATCGACAGATGTTATCTCTGCAAAAAAGCAATCTTTACAGATTTATTGAGCTTTGCTAAAAAAAACAATTTTCAGTTTGTTGTGGACGGAACAAATGCTGATGATACAGGCGATTTCAGACCAGGGATAAAAGCGCTGAACGAATTAGGCATCAGGAGCCCTCTTCTTGAATCGGGCCTCACTAAAAAAGATATACGTGAATTATCGAGAGAGGAAGATCTCGACATCTGGGACAAACCTGCTATGGCCTGTCTGCTCACCCGAATTCCCTATGATACCGAAATTAGTCAGGGAACACTCCGATTGGTTGAAGAAGCTGAAAATATGTTATTTGAATTGGGCTATCCCGGAACAAGGGTCAGGATACATGGTGATATGGCCAGGATTGAATGTATGCCCGGATATATTGAAAAGATCATTCATAATCCCGACAAAGAACATATTATCTCCGCCCTGAAAAAAATAGGATTCAGATATGTATCTTTGGACCTTGAAGGTTACAGGACAGGTAGTTCAAATCCTGATATAAAAGAATTATGAATGCAAAAGAAGTTGAAAAACTGCTGAATGATGTTAAAAAAGGAGAGACAAGCATCGAAGATGCTTTAGAAATACTTAAAAATTTTCCTTATACTGATCTTGGTTTTGCAAGAATAGATCATCACCGCGAAATGCGTACCGGATATCCCGAAATTATTTACTGCGCAGGTAAATCAGTCGAACAGGTCAGAGAAATATTCAGAGTGATGTCGGAAAAGGAAAGTAATGTTATCGGTACAAGAGCAAATAATGAAATGTATGAGGCTGTCAGGAGCATATTAACTGATACAGTTTATTACCCTGTAGCAAGGATTATTTCATTGCAAAAGAAAAAACCGAAGGTTCCGAAAAGCAGAATTGCAATTATTACTGCAGGAACATCCGATATTCCGGTGGCTGAAGAGGCCGCAGTTACAGCCGAGCTCCTTGGTAATAATGTCTTAAAGATTTATGATGCCGGTGTAGCAGGAATTCACAGGCTCGTTGATAAATTACCCGAGATAAGGAACTGCCGGGTAATAATTGTTATTGCAGGTATGGAAGGCGCTCTTGCAAGCGTGGTGGGCGGACTGGTAGATAAACCGGTAATTGCTGTTCCCACAAGCGTTGGGTATGGCGCTAATTTCGGAGGTATCTCAGCTCTGCTGGCCATGCTGACCAGCTGTTCAACAGGGGTCACCGTTGTGAATATTGATAATGGATTCGGAGCCGGTTTCGCTGCAAGTATGATTAACAAAATAGAGTGATCCTGTTTACTATGGGAGGGAAAATACTGGTTTCCACAGCTTACTTACCACCCGTGGAATATTTCTCGCTTATGTTAGAAGCTGATGAAATATTGGTTGAGTTGGAGGAAAATTATCTTAAACAATCTTACAGGAACAGATGTTATATTCTGTCACCACATGGTTCGCAGCTTCTTTCTGTGCCTGTTTGTCTGGGAAGTCAGCACAAGACCCCGATAAAAGAAATCAGGATTGATTACTCCAAGAGATGGCAACAGGTTCATTTAAGGGCCATGACGGCATCATACAGCTCATCACCCTATTTTCAATTTTATTTTGGAAATATTGAAAAAGTAATTTCCAGGAAAACTGATTTTCTTATTGACCTGAACATGGAACTAACTGAGTCAGTTCTTAAAATGCTTAAGCTGAATATTCTTCTAACGAAAACCACTCATTTTGAACCTATCAGAGAAGCCGAGAATGATTTCAGATACAAAATATCACCTAAAAAAAAATCTCAATTCGTTATTAAAGAATATATGCAGGTTTTTAATACTGATAATCGTTTTGTTCATGGGCTGAGCATTATAGACCTGATTTTCAATATGGGGCCGGAGGCACTTGATTATCTGTGAGTGGCATGTAATTATACCTTAAATCCATCTCTCTAATCCTGACGAACCTATCCCAGGTTCTTGCATAAACAAATAGAAAAGTGCGAAAACAAGCAACGAAAGATGGGATTTAAGAGGTGAGTTAAGATTATAAAAAAAGAAGCGATCTCAACCTAGATCGCTTCTTTAGTAAGGAAGTCATCAAAGTATTAAAGTATTAAATACCAAATTTGTATCCAAAAGTCAGGGTAAACATGTTTTTAACCGTATTCAAATTTGCGACTGCAGGATCAATACCGGCATCCACAGGGTACAAAATATATTTTTGCGAATAATTATAATTGGTAAAAGCGAAGTCAATCGAAATATTCTGCTCTCTGATACCGGCTCCAAAAGAAATCGTATTATAATCAAGATTAGCATTGTCCTCATTAGAACTAAATGATTTTCCGTAAAAACCATATCCTGCACGCAGATAAAGATTATTCAGCCGGAACTCACCCCCAAATCGAATATTGCTTGTAGGTTTCAGACTATTTTTGATTTGATCATTTTCTAGAGAGTAATCATGACCATCACCTGTCTCTGAGAACCTGGCTGAAGTATAGTCAACGTATTCATAATCAGCGCTGAGAAGCGCAAATTTCTTAACCTGCACTGCTACTCCTGCTAAAGCTCTGAACGGAGTGGCAAGAGCATAATTAAACCTCATTGGATCTATAGAAGCTTCATAATGAGTACCATCGCTGAAATTTGAGGTTAAATCGGTATAGAAATAGTCACCAATCTTGTACCAGGTTGGAGAATGAAATGCCAGGCCAATACGGAGAGCCTCAATAGGTTTAATTATTGCCCCGAATTTCAAGGAATATCCTGTTCCTTTTTCTTCATAATAATCAGTGTAAGTAAAACTCTTGAATTGCGAAGATAGAGCTAAATCGGTCGATTCAAGGTGCTCATATTGACTGGTATACCTTAACTGAGTGATTCCAAGTGTTGCACCAAAGAAGATTTTGTTAGAAAAATTACCACCAATTGAGAAAGCATGCTCTCCTGTATATCCTCCATTAGTAATGATTCGCTGAACGGTCTGCCCATAAACAGAGGGAGGATTATCACCATAATTTGAAAAAGCTGTTCCATATGATGAATTTGAACCTGAAAGTGTGTCTATTAGCCATACTTGATTAGCCATCCATGCATCATCAGGAAGACCCGCTTTAGTGTTGCCATTTGCACGGGAAACCCAGTAATCAGCCATAGAACTTGAATTATTGACCCCCTTAATCACTGTACTTTGACTCAGATTATTTGTTTTGTTGAAGGAATAACCCAGATTCAGGGTAACAAGCCCGGCTTCATTGTTATTAGATATTAAATTAGCTACAATTCCGATCTGACTGAGATTAAAATCAGATAGATTGCTGGATGACATAGCTCCATTGAAACCTGCCTTTGTTTTAATCTGGAATAATTGTGGAGTGATTGTTAGTTCGGACGCCCTGAAAACACCCAGACCTGCGGGGTTTTGACTCAGAGAAGATATATCACCTCCAAGAGCGGTGAACGCGCCACCCATTGACATAAACCTTGCAGAACCTCCATAAAATATCTGAGAGTACCTCAATGCATCATCTACATTCTGGGCGGTAACCATTGTGAACACAGATAATATAACGAATATTATTAGACCTATCTTTTTCATACTATTACTGTTTTTTATAAAACTATCCCTGCACTCTTTATTTGGAGAATGAACTTCTTTAACACTATTTTAATGTTTCAATCTATCGCCTTGATGAAGAACTACCGCTTGAGGATCTACTACTTGACGAAGACCCTGAAGAAGAGCGGGATCCTGAAGAATAGGAACCACTTGATACCGATCCTGAAGATCCGCTGCTATATGATGAGGAAGACCTGCTGCTGCCAGATGATGAACCACCAGAGAAACCTGATGAATAACTGCCTCTTGATGGAAGAGAATAGCTTGACGAACTTCTTGAAGAACTTGATCTGGGTTGGCCGGACTGAATATAATACCCTGAAGGTGAGTTGCTTCTCCTTTGAACACTGTTTCCTGATGAGTTGCTTCTTACGTTATTATAGGAATTCTGGTAACTCGGCCGTACAGAACCTGCGTTATTGTACACCCTGCTATTATTCGTTACTCCATTTCTGTTGACACTGGAATTTACCCCTTCGGATACTCTGCTATTATTATATGACGGCCTTGTACTCATCCGTGGATTATTATAACTGGGTGTATATGTCCTGTTAACACTATTATATGCCGGTTTTACGTTTGACGTGTTCCTCTGAACAGAAGTTGCGGAACGGGTATAATTTCCTTTGGTCTGAATCTGAACAGTTTTTCCATTTACCTGATTAACTGCCTGTGAATTTGCGCCTGATGAAACAGCTCTTCTCTGGTTGGTAGCAACTGCCTGCGATCCTGCAGCTCTTCCCCCTGCAATTGACGTTCCTGAAGTGAAGGATGAACTTCTTCTTGCAGAACCAACTTGACCTACATTACTATTCCATCTGGAGGAAAGATTGCTTGGCCTTTCTGGTCTTCCATATTTTGTATTGCTTTCACGCAATAACATGGGATATCCCCCATATAATCCACTGCCGAAAAAAGAACCACCATAATATCCGCCATAGTAATTACCATAATAACCACCATAATACATCCCGGGGTACCCTCCATAATAGTCACCATATAATCCTCCATAACCCATTCCGTATCCCATACCGTAACCCATGCCGTAACCCATGCCGTAACCATAACCCATACCCATACCATAGTCAAGATAGAAAGGATCTCTCCAGTAAGGATTAAAATAGTTACCGTAAAACATTCTTAATCTGTTTGAATATGGATAGTCATTGTAATAATCGAATCCCTCGCCATTGCTATAATAACTGTTATTAACCTGATTATCATAATTAACTGCATCTGAATACTGATCCGACACAAGTGTATCAGCTGCATAAATATTATCATAATAGTCTTTATTCTTTAAAGTACCTTCAGTAATCTTATCATTTACAGACGAATTGCTTTTGGCTACCGGTTTATCTGAAGGCAAATAATAAAGATCGTCGTACTCTGCTCCGGTATAAAGGCTTGAGGTACACGAACCAAGAGTCAGGAGTGCTAGGACTAATATTTGAGATAATGTTTTCATTTTAATTTCCCCCATATGATTTCTATATAACACGCAAATATTGTACCAAAGAAACAAATTTAATCAACTAACTCAACGATTCAGGAAATAATTTGTTTTTATTAATTAATAAATATAGGATATACAAGAACATGTCCCCTTCAATTATCTTCTTCCAGAAGATCTGGAGCTACCGTGCGAGGAACCTGATTTAGAACCTGAAGATCTCGATCCGCTATGTGATGAACCGTTTCTCGAAATAGATCCGGAGTTCCTCGATCCTGAAGAAAATGAACGTGCCACTGAAGAGCTCATTGATCTTGATGAATTTGAAGTTATCCCTGAATTTGAATGAAAATTTCTACTACTGTTGACATGTTGGTTCAGATTATTGCTGCTCCGACCATTATTCATACTAGCATAAATGTTCCTTGAATTATGAGCACTGTAGGTGCTAAAAGCATTACTTCTGTTATTCGTGATATTTCCTGAGTAACGAATATCTCTACCCTGCCCTCTGTTAACTACCTGCGAGACTGGCCTTCTTGTCTGTCCGGAGTTGACCGAGTTGTTAGATCTGACTTCCGGTCTGCTGGGGTTAACTTCGTTCCTTGAATAGCTTCTTGAAGAGATTCCCCTTCTTGAAACGCCATTATTATAAGCTGATACTCCCGAATGGTTACCCGGATTTCTTCGCGACGGGGAACCTGAGGAGTATCTGTTGGAATAATAACCATGAGAATCCTGGTATCCGTAATGATCCGGTCTGTATTCATTGCGACCATGGTAATTGTTATATCCATTCCAGCAATAATAGTTGTTCCGCCACCTGTTTCCGAAGTTAAAGCTGAACATAAAAGGTGAGTACCAGCCACTGTAATAGAAGGGATCATAACCCCAATAATTATTGTATCCGTAATAAGGATCATATCCATAATAATCTCCATATCCATAGCCATCTTCATATCCATAGCCATAGCCATTATCGTAAAAAGGGAAATTATAAGAAAGTCCCAATCCGAATCCTAAGCCACCAAACAGTCCAAAACCTAAAGAAAAGGGGCGATAATTATACAGGTAAGAATCTGTAAATACTGGAGAGTAGTAATCGAAAGCGGCATAAGACCTGTGAAATCTGTTAATCCTGGAAGTAAAGTTATAATCATCATAATAATTATTTACAACCAGTCTGGCATCATCATTCCTGTTATAACCCGAATCATTCCTCTGTGCTTTTATTGTTGATGCGCTAAGCAACAGTATTGATAAGATTCCGATATAGTTTTTTGCTTTCATGATGAACCTCCTTTTCTTTTTTGAATAAAAACTGATCTTTTTATTATTTTTACGCAATCTATTTATTTAATAATAATGAAACAAATACCGTACCAAAAAAATGGCGAAGTTTTTAACTAACAGGGACGAGAATTATTCACAATGGTATAACGATCTGGTTATCAAGGCTGATCTGGCAGAAAATTCAGTTGTTCGTGGATGCATGGTAATTAAACCTTATGGCTATGCGATCTGGGAAAAGATACAGGCTGAACTCGACAGACAATTTAAAGCCACCGGTCATGTAAATGCTTATTTTCCATTGCTAATTCCAAAATCTTTCTTCAGCAAAGAAGCAGCACACGTAGAGGGATTTGCAAAAGAGTGTGCAGTAGTAACTCATTATCGTCTCAAAAATGATAAAAATGGGAAAGGGATAGTTGTTGATCCTGAAGCTAAGCTTGAAGAAGAACTAATAATTCGCCCCACCTCAGAAACAATAATCTGGAACTCATACAAAAACTGGATTCATTCATACAGGGATCTGCCTATTTTGATTAATCAATGGGCTAATGTTGTAAGATGGGAAATGCGGACGAGATTGTTTCTCAGAACAACAGAATTTTTATGGCAGGAAGGACACACAGCCCATGCAACAAGCGAGGAAGCTATAGAAGAGACAGAGAAGATGATCAATGTTTATGCAAACTTTGCTGAAAATTTTATGGCCCTTCCTGTTATTAAGGGATATAAGAGCGAAAATGAACGGTTCGCCGGAGCTCTCGAAACATATACGATTGAAGCGCTGATGCAGGATGGTAAAGCTCTGCAGGGCGGTACAAGCCATTTTCTCGGACAAAATTTTGCTAAAGCATTTGATGTTCAGTTTACTGACAAGACAGGCAAACTTGATTATGTATGGGCCACATCGTGGGGTGTTACAACCAGACTTATTGGTGCAATAATCATGGGGCATGCCGATAATCACGGACTGGTATTGCCTCCGAAACTTGCCCCAATTCAGGTTGTAATAATACCTATTTATAAAAATATAGAGCAAATCGGTGCTTTATCTGAATCAGCAAAAAAAATAAAATCCGGACTTGAAGCATTGGGAATAACAGTAAAATATGATGACAGAGATAATAATAAGCCCGGTTGGAAATTTGCTGATTATGAGTTGAAAGGAGTCCCAGTCCGTATTGCAATTGGACCACGCGACCTTGAAAACAATACAATCGAAGTTGCCAGGAGGGATAATCTTACTAAGGAAACAATACCGATTGATAAAGTTTATGAACATATCCCAAAACTTCTTGATGAGATCCAGACTAATATCTATAATAAAGCTCTGAAATTCAGAAAAGAAAATACTTTTTATGTTGATAGCTGGGATGAATTTCTGAAAGTTCTCGATAACCCGGGTGGTTTTATCATGGCTCACTGGGATGGAACAGTTGAGACAGAAGAAAAAATCAAAGAGGAAAGTAAAGCTACCATCAGATGTATTCCTTTTGACAGCCCTGAAGAATCAGGCAAATGTGTTTATTCCGGAAAACCGTCCGGCAGAAGGGTTCTTTTTGCAAGATCCTATTAATTAAATTCTTATTTTAGATGCAAATATCTCACTTAACTTTACGTTTACTATGACAGATAAGGATGATAAGAAAATAGCAATAATAGGAACACTAAAAGAAAAATCGATACTGAAACAAAAAGTATTCGATAATACTCTTGAGTCGTTTTGTGTGGTCAAGGATGTTCTTAAAAATTTGTCGAAAGAGGTAAATGCCAGTTTAAGCGGGATGGATTCGCGGATAAAACTCGAATATACCGACAGGAGCAATTTTGATGCTCAGATCAAGGTAGCAGGAGATATATTGCTTTTCAGCATGCACTCCAACATTTTTCAGTTCGACAGAGAGCACCCGGCATGGAAAACACCATACATACAGAAAAATAAGTACAATGCATATTCAGGTATTATCAACATTTACAACTTTCTCAGCGATTCATTCAAATATTCGCGGTTAGATGATCTGGGTTACCTTATTGGCAGGATCTTCATTAATCATGAAAAGCAGTATTTTGTTGAAGGGAAAAGACAGATGGGCATGTTGTTTACAAACTTTGGCAATGAGGAGATAACCAAGCAATCATTGCAACTTATTATTTCAGCTGCAATTCAATATGCACTTGAATTTGATCTGCTGGTACCCCCTTACGATACTGTAAAAATCGCTACTGTAGGTCAGGCAGAAGCAAAAATTCAACACTCGAGGGTTATAACAGGAAAACGGCTTGGCTTTCTGTTTAATTCTGATGATGTATTGATTAGCAATCCTCAAGAAACCTGATGTGCATAATTCTGAGAAAATACAGAAATTGGTTAAGGCCAGGTATTTTTACGGCCCTTCTGTTCTCATTTAGCACTGCATTTCCTCAGTTTCAGATCGAAAAAGACACTTTACTGAAAATTTACCCTGTAATCATTAATCAGTTAAGAGTAAGCAACTCTCCAGATTTGCTTTTAAAGAATTCCGATGCTGGTATAATCACCCCCATTCCTGTCAAAGATAAAAACGGGGTGTTCTTCGACTCACTGAAGGTAAGAGCTTCAAAGAATCAGCTTACGAGACGACTCTATAATTTTGTAGTTGTTCGTCCTGACACAATTTATAAGAAACAGTTCACAAGTACAAGTGATGCAAACTATATCAGCTTTTCAGGAAAAAAAATCAGAAAAATAGTTATACAAAGACTTAGCGTTTTCGGAGCTGATATCAATAATCCATCGTCAGATAATCCTAACAAGATTGAAAACCTTTTAAATAAAACCCACTTCAATACAAATGAAAATATTATCAGAAAAAATCTTCTTTTTTCAGAAGGTGATAAAATATCCCCTTTAATACTAAGCGATAACGAGCGACTTCTACGACAACTTCCTTTCATAGATGATGCCAGAATAATTGTAGTTCCTGTATCAGACGAAGAAGCAGACATTATAGTTTACACAAAGGATGTTTATTCTCTGGGTGCCTCTTATACCTATAAAGGGCTCAAAAAAGGTTCGCTTTCCATTTTTGATAAAAATATCTTCGGTATGGGGCATGAATTTGGGATCGATATTCCTTTTGATAATAAAGCTCCCGATTCCCCGGGATTTGGAGTACACTATCGCGCTGATAATATTGCAAAATCTTTCATAAACCTGGATGTATATTATCTAAACGGACTGGGAGAAAAAACCTATGGATTCGACATAAGCCGTAAGCTTGTCAGCTCTACTACAAAATATGCAGGCGGAATATCCGTAAAACAGATGTACACTTCTGCAGATCTTGATACACTGCATTTTCCAGCTCCTCTGAAATATAATCTGCAGGATTACTGGTTATCAAGATCTTTCCTGATTAATAAGGAGTCGGTATCAAGAATTATAATTGGTGCACGCTATACTAACAATAATGTATTCGAACATCCTCTTATATCATCTGAATCTTATTATAACCTCCAGAGATACAAGGTTTTTCTCGGATCAGCAGCTTTTTCGATACAAAAATACACCAAAACTAACCTCATATATAGTTATGGCCGTACCGAAGATATTCCATACGGGGCCTTATTCAAGATCACAACAGGAAGAGAATTTAATGAATTCAAGCAGAGAACATACATTGGTGGCGAGGTATCCTTTAGCAAATCCTATAAGTCCCTTGGTTATTTTTATTCGTATGCCGGATTATCAGCTTATATAAATAAAGATCAAACCGAACAAGGAATTCTGTCTCTCGGAATGAATTATTTTTCAAACCTAATAAATCTTGGAAATTCCAAGATCCGCAACTTTGTTTATTTTCAATATACCAGAGGATTCGGAAGATATACAAATGAATCACTGAAATTTATATCTGATAATGGATTTTCAGGGTTTAAAAATGACTCAATAAACGGAACACAAAGATTGTCTGTCAGCCTCGAATCTGTTTTATTCAGCCCTGTTAATGTTTATGGTTTCAGGTTCGCATTTTTCGGTTTTTCTGATTTTGCCTTTCTTTCCGATACAAATGAAATGATAGGAAGGGGTTACACTCTTTCAAGCATTGGAATTGGTATCAGGATAAGGAATGAGAATATGGTATTTAATACCCTGCAGGTGAGAATCGGGTACTTTCCAAATCCGCCCGATTATTCAACAATCTCTCCTGTTATTGTTTCAGGAGAGCAACTTTTGAGGCCTGTAAATTTTGAACCTGGCGCTCCTGCTATTATGGTATACCGCTAATGAACAAAACTATCATTAGTTTGTAATCTTAATAGAAATCTATATTATTAATATTAAATTAAATTAAAAAAAATGGCTGTTTTAGTTGGAAAAAAAGCGCCAGCATTTTCTGCATCTGCAGTGATAAATGGCGGTGAAATTGTCGAAGGGTTCTCTATTGAGCAATACCTTGGGAAAAAATATGTTTTATTCTTCTTCTACCCTGCAGATTTTACATTTGTATGCCCCACAGAGCTTCTTGCATTTCAGGAAAAACTAAAGGAATTCGACGAAAAAAATGTTGCCGTTGTTGCCTGTTCAGTCGATTCAAAATATTCTCACTGGAAATGGCTTCAGACAGAATTAAACCAGGGTGGAATCAAGGGTGTAAAATACCCTCTGGTATCGGACCTCTCAAAAACAATTTCAGAAAATTATGATGTTCTGGCCGGTGATTATGATTATTCTGAAGATGGTGACGTTATATTCAATGGGAGCCCAATGGCTTACAGAGGATTATTTCTAATTGACAAAAAGGGAATTGTAAGACATCAGGTTGTAAATGATATGCCTTTGGGAAGGAGTGTTTCAGAAACGCTGAGGATGGTGGATGCTTTACAGTTTTATGAGGAAAACGGGGAAGTATGCCCGGCTGACTGGCACAAGGGAGATAAGGCAATGAAGGAAACCCAGCAAAGTGTGTCAGATTATCTCTCAAAACGATAAATTATTCAGAATTTAAACTAAAGGTATCCCCTATAAGGATACCTTTTTCTATTTTTGCAGTTCAATGCAACACAAGATGATTGATGAATTTAAAAAATTCATTTCTGAAAACAACATTATAAAACCCGGAGACAGAATTCTTCTCGCGGTAAGTGGTGGCATTGATTCGATGGTAATGGCTCACCTTTTTCATCAGCTGGATTTTAAAATAGGGATTGCTCATTGCAACTTCTCCCTGAGAGGAAGTGAATCAGACAAAGATGAAGAGCTTGTCAGTAAGTTTGCATCCGATCATAATATTCCATTCTACACCACCCGGTTTGAAACGAAGTCATTTGCAAAAAAGAACAGATTATCAGTTCAGATGGCAGCAAGAGATCTGAGATACAATTGGTTTGAAAAGATCAGAATGAAAAACGGATATGATTCAATATCCGTTGCGCATAACCTGAATGATAACATTGAGACTCTTTTAATTAACCTTACCAGAGGAACAGGTTTAACAGGAATGACAGGAATGAAACCTGTAAGTAACAGGATTATCCGGCCATTGCTTTTCGCTACCAGACAAGATATATTAACATACCTTAACCAACATAAAATTAATTTTCGTGAAGATAGTTCAAATGCAGATACGGTATATACCAGAAATAAAATAAGACATCTGGTCATACCTGTTCTTAAAGAGATCAACCCGTCAATCGAAACAACGCTTAATGAAACTGCCGAAAGATTCTCGGGATTTAATGAGATTGTTTCCGAATATATAACACAGCTTAAGGAAAGTATATCAGAGGAAAAAGATCAATTCATCACATTTAATATCAGTCAGTTAAAAACATTTTTGCATAATAAAGCCATACTTTTTGAATTGTTTAAACCTTATGGTATAACCAATGCCTTGTTAATTGGTCTGATAAAAGTAATAGAAGGTGAAACCGGTGGTCAGATCATCACCGATACGCATAGAATAATTAAAAACAGGAAGGAAATAATTGTTTCCGGTGAAGAAATCCATGAGGACGTTTTATATACAATAAAAAACGAACAGGAATTATGCATTTTCCCTGGAATTTCATCCGCAAGAAATGTCAGAATCACCGATACATTTGAAATTCCATACGATCCTCATATAGCCTGTATTGATTCTCAAAAAGTGAAGTTCCCGATAATAATCAGAAAATGGAAAGCTGGAGACTATTTTTACCCGCTGGGAATGAAACAGAAGAAAAAACTAAGTGATTATTTTGTTGACAAAAAATATTCAAGATTTGATAAGGAAAATATTTTTATTCTTGAATCAGATGGGAAAATCGCATGGATAATCGGCGACAGGATTGATGACAGGTTCAAGATAACCGGCTTCACAAAAAAAGGACTTCTGATCAAATCAAAAAGGAAAGCACTCGTTATTAAACCGGTCAAATAATTAAACATGTCGCACGCCATGAATTCCCCTGTCAATTAACATAAGATCGGCCATTGCGATTGCTGTGGCTGCTTCGACAATTACGGGCATCCTCAAAGCAATACACGTATCATGTCGGCCTCTCACTTTTAGGGTTGACATCTTCCCGGTCATAAAATTAAATGTCGTTTGATCAAGCCCGATAGAAGAAGTTGGTTTGACTACTATTCTGAAGATGATCTCATTTCCGTTTGTAATGCCACCGTTAACCCCTCCGGCATTATTTGTCAAAGTTTTTCCGCTGCTATTAAGAAACGGATCATTATGTTCTGAACCTCTCATCTTTGCCGACGCAAATCCGGAACCAAATTCAATACCCTTTATAGCAGGAATTGAAAAAATTATATGACTCACAGCAGATTCAAATGAGTTAAAGAATGGTTCACCGATTGCCTGCGGAGGATTTTTTACCGTGCATTCTATAATTCCTCCGATCGTATCATTTGCGGCTATTGCATCACTAAGCGCCTTTTCAATGTCGACTGAACCTCCTGCAGAGATAAGTTTCGCATTTATATCGGCTGTTCCATTTATCTTTTTTGCCAAAACACCGGCAGCAACCAGTCCCCAGGTTATTCTTCCTGAAAAATGACCACTTCCGCGCATGTCTGCAAATCCGGCATGTTTTACACTCGCCGCAAAATCTGCATGACCAGGCCGGGGAATATTTTTAAATTCATCGTAATCTGTGGAAATTTTATCACTATTTCTTGTGATCAGAGTAATTGGAGCGCCGGTTGTTACTCCATCGAAAACACCACTGAGAATTTCAGGCAGATCAGGTTCCTGTCGTTTAGTGGTTCCCCTGCTCCCGCTTTGCCTTCTTTTTAGATCTGGTAAAAAGTCTTCGGTTTTAACGGAAATACCCGGAGGACATCCGTCGATAATTACACCAATTGCGGGACCATGTGATTCACCAAACAGAGTAACTCTGAATATAACTCCGAATGAATTCATAATTCTATTTTTTATCTCTGAATTTATTATAAAAACCTAATACCTCATTTACAGGAACCTTTTCAACTATTGCTTTTCCAATGCCTTGTGTAAAAACAAAATGAATCTCCGTGCCTGTTTTCTTTTTGTCATGAAGGACAAGTTTCTCCATCTGATTACCTGTTAAATCAAGCTTAGTAAGCAGTTTAAATCTTTCCAGTAACCTGATTATCCTCTCTTTTTCAACAAGGTTAATGTATCTTCTTTTGAATGAAAATTCAATTGCCAAAACCATTCCTGATGCTACTGCAAAGCCATGTTTCACTCCTTTCTGCATCTCAATAGCATGACCAAAAGTATGACCAAAATTAAGTATCCTCCTTAACCCGGTCTCTTTTTCATCCTCTGATACCACCAATCCTTTAAATCTCACTGATTTAGTTACAAGAATTTCCAGCAGGTCAGCATCCCTCGACATTATCTTTTCAAAACTTTTTTCAATAAGATCAAATAGCTCCTTGTCACCAATGACTGCTGTTTTAATTAGTTCAGCCAGCCCCGATAAATACTCATGCTCAGGAAGCGTCTGAAGCATTTCCGGATCACAGATTACAAACTCAGGCTGCTTGATAGTACCGAGCATATTTTTTGTTCCCCCGAGATTGACTCCATTTTTTCCACCTGTACTGGCATCTACCTGCGATAATAACGTGGAAGAAACGTATCCGCACCTGATGCCCCTCATATATACTGAAGCAAGAAATCCGGCAATATCACAAACCACTCCCCCTCCTACTGCAAGAACAAAACCTGAGCGATCAATTCCTGCCAGAAGTAACTGTTCCGCAAGGTATTCAATAACTTCCAACTTTTTACTTTCTTCTCCTGGTGACAGGGAAAAAACAGGAATTTTCGGGAATTTGTCACCATATAACCGGCTCACATTGTCATCTGTAATAATTATTGCACCTTTTTCAGGAAGAAGTCCGGCTACTGCATTCCATCTTTCACCTACCAGAATTTCTGATCTGAAGCCGGGCGTATTAATGGTTATTTTTTCCAAGAGAGTATTTATTGATCGTTAAAGTTAAAAAATCTGCCCTAATTCAAAACTTATTTCCACGAAATTGAGGCTCATAAGTCATTTCTCACTTAATTCAAGCCATCTTAACTCCTTTTCATCCAGTATTTTCATTATTTCACCATGCCTTTGGGACCTGGATAATAATTCCTCATTTTTAAGATCTCCCCGGCTCATTTCAATCTCAATAAGTTTTTTTTCCGACTCAAGATTTCCTATTTCATTTAACAACAGTTCAAATTCCTTTTTTTCTTTAAATGTCAGACCATGCTTTTTTTCTCTGCCGGTTGAAATTTCTGCAGATTCCTCTGAACATGATTTTTTTGAAGGTTTGACAATTGGAGCCTCTTTTTCATTCTCTTTCTGTTTTTCCCTGAGCTGAGTGTAATTCCCGGGGAAATCCTTTATAATTCCTTCTCCTTTGTACTCAAATATATGATCGACAACCTTATCCATAAAATATCTGTCGTGCGAAACAACTATCACGCAACCTCTGAAACCGGCAAGGTATTCTTCCAGTACATTAAGTGTCAGAATATCAAGATCATTGGTAGGTTCATCGAGAATCAGAAAATTCGGGTTCTTCATGAGTACGGTCAGCAGGTACAAACGCCTCTTTTCTCCTCCTGATAATTTTCTGATAAGAGTATACTGTTTTTCAGGCGGAAACAGGAAATAGTTCATAAACTGTGTTATTGACAATACATTACCATCGCTGATGACAACTTTTTCTGCAATATTCTTAACAGCGTCAATAACTGTCATCTCATTGTCAAATTCAATACCCTGTTGCATGTAATAGCCAAAAACTATTGTTTCTCCCCGTTCCACAGATCCTTTATCAGGTTCAGTAAGCCCGGTGATTATATTCAATAAAGTAGTTTTTCCTGTACCATTCCTACCTATAAGTCCAGCTTTTTCAAACTTGTTAAACCGATAAGTAAATTCTTTGAGCAGTACCTTTTCGTCATAAGTTTTACTCACATTTTTTAACTCAAGGATCTTGCTCCCCATTCTTGAAATGTTGACATTAATATTGATGCTCATTTCATCGGGTCTGTTAGCCGCTTTTTCCTTAAGGTCATAAAATGACTCAATCCTCGATTTGGCTTTATGCCTCCTTGCTTTAGGCATCCGTCTTATCCAGTCGAGCTCGGTTTTTAAAAGGTTCCTGGCTTTCTCGGAATTCATCTTCGCAGAATACTCCCTGCTTTGCTTTTTTTCAAGAAAATATTCATAATTACCCTCATATCTGTAAAGTTCGTTATCTGAAAGTTCCAAAATAACATTACAAACCCTGTCGAGAAAGTACCTGTCGTGAGTCACCATCAGTAGCGTCTTTTTCGATTTAATAAGATACTCTTCCAGCCACTCGATCATATCAAGGTCAAGATGGTTTGTAGGTTCATCAAGTATAAGAAGGTCAGCATCTTCTACAAGAATTTTTGCCAGTGCAACTCTTTTCTTCTGTCCCCCCGACAATGTCCCGATGACTGCGTTCAGATCGGTAAGCTTAAGTTTGAAGAGGATTTGCTTTACTGCCACCTCATAATCCCATGCTTTATGGTCATCCATCTTCTGAATCATTATCTGAAGCATTTCGGGAGAACCCGTTAGAACACATTTTTCATACTCCCTTATGACTCTGACTAATTCTCCTTCAGTGCAGAAAAGCTCATCAATGATTTTATTGGAATCATCAAGTACAGGTGATTGATGTAGATACGCTATCCTTAAATCGCGCTTAATGCTGAGGGAACCATTATCGGGATTTTCCTTTCCGGCAAGTATATCAAGTAATGATGATTTGCCTGCTCCATTGACGGCAATCAGGGCAACTTTATCATCCTTGTTAATATTAAAGCTTATTTTATCGAAAAGAAGTTTGTCTCCTATTCGTTTTCCAATACTGTCTGCCTGAAGGTAACTAATCATAAATAATCAATATTGTGCAAAGATAAAAAGTGTTAACTTACCTGCACTATAAATTTCAGACCGATGACTATCAAGGAAAGATTTAATCGGACTATAGAATATTTTCAGGTAACCTTCCCTGAAGCCGAGACTGAACTGGCTTACAGGAATCCTTTTGAATTGCTCGTTGCTGTTATTCTTTCTGCACAATGCACAGATAAGCGGGTTAATATTGTAACACCCCCTCTCATACAAAAGTTTCCGGATGCCAAATCTATGGCCAAAGCTGAAACTGAAGAGATTTTCGAATTTATTAAATCATGTACTTTTCCAAATAATAAGGCAAAATATCTTTCAGGTATGTCGCAGATGCTGTTATCTGAGTTTGGAGGAAATGTACCTTCTGAACCTGAACTTTTGAAACGTCTGCCCGGGGTTGGAAGAAAAAGTGCTAACGTTGTTGCTTCAGTAATCTTCAAAAAACCAGTAATGGCTGTTGATACTCATGTTTTCAGAGTTTCACACAGGATAGGTCTGGTTAAAAATGCCCGGACACCACTTAGTGTCGAACTGCAACTAACCAGGCATATTCCTGTTGAACTTATTCACCAGGCACATCACTGGTTGATACTGCACGGGCGGTATGTTTGCAAGGCAAGAAATCCTCTTTGCAATAAGTGTGGATTATCTGATTTTTGCAATTATTATATTAAAAGTCGAAATAAGTTGAAATAAATTGAAATAATTAACATTTGTATAAATATAAGGAATAAGGTAGAAATAATTCAATAATTACTACATTTAAAATGTAATTGAAAAGACCGTTTTGATGGATTATAAAGAGAGCTATATTGAGTTGCTGGAAACGAATAAAAGACTGGAGAAAGAACTTGAGCTGATCCATTCAAAGAGCCAGGAAAAAACTGAGATGGTCAGGGAAATGATCTTCAGGATTTTTCACTCCGCTAACTATTTAATGGCAATCAGCAATTTAGATACCGGCCAGTATGTCGATGTTAATGAAACATTTTATAAAACACTTGGTTACACTAAAGAAGAAATTATTGGTCATACATCTGATGATATCCAGATTTTTTCTGATTTTGAGGATAGCAATAAATACATCAAACTGATCTGCAAACTAAAAAGCATTAAAGACTATCCGGTAACGCTTAAAACGAAAACTGGTGAAGAACAACAATATCTTTTTTCAGCAGATACTGTGAAGCTCGAAAATGAAATCTACCTCCTTACAATCTTTACTGATGCTAAAACCTTAAAAGACAGAAAGATAAAAGACAGTCATGGAAGCCTGCTGGAAGAAATTTTTGAAACTGTCAGCAGTTATCTAGCCCTGTTCAGCGTTGATAATGCCAACAGGTTTTATATTATTGATTTAAACAGAAAAGTAGAAGATGTAGAATTCATTAAAAAGAATGAAGTAATAGGTAAGTACATCGATGAGACTCCATTGATCAACCGGGTTAAGCTGATTGAACTACTTAACCACCTGCATTTAACTGGTGATACTCATAAAATAGCAGCTTCGCCAACAGGTGATGATTCAGAAGGATATTATATGGGTTTCCTGCTTACATCAGGAAATTTTGTAATAACCTGGGAACCGGGATGCGAGCAGAGAAGCAAAGATGATCAGAATAAACAGGGAATTGTCTTTGAGAAGTTTGCAGATTTGCTTCCTGAGATGGTGTATGAGGTGGACCTCACAGGCAGGATCTTATACAGCAACAGGCAGGGACTCGCATTTTTCGGATATTCAAAAGAAGATCTGGAATCAGAAGTTTTTATTAAAACGATATTTCCGGATAATTACAAGGAAATGATTGAAAATCTTAAGTCATTGAGTTCGCCCGGACAAGTATCAAGTAATGAATATTTTGCCAGAAAAAAGGATGGAACCCTTGTTCCGGTTGTTACGCACTCATTTGCTCTGTTTTTTAATGACAAGATCGTTGGATATCGGGGAGTTGTAACAGATATAAGTAAACAGAAAGAATATGAAAATCAGATTATAAGGGAGAAAGCATTTCTTGAACATTTATATAATTCAACCCCTGCAGCTATTGCAATAACAAATCCAGAGGGTATTATTTCCATGATCAACCGTGAATTCACTCACCTCTTTGGCTTTACATCAGAAGAAGCAGTGAACAAAAACATAAATGATCTTGTGGTTCCGGATGATCTTAAAGAGGAAGCTATAAAAATCGATAACCTTGCATCTCTTAACCAGAAAGAGGTAAGACAAACAATAAGAAAGGATAAATATGGTACCAACATTCATGTTACTCTTGTCGCAACTGCTATAGTAATAAATAATGAAATTGTTGCCAATCTTGGCATTTACAGAGATATTACAACAGAAAGGAAAAACCTGCTTTTACAGGAGATTTTATTTAAAATATCAGATGCTGCCCTGAAACAATATGAGATCAAAGAAATTTATCCCATCATTGTTCAGGAGCTTAGCAAAATATGGGACACTAACAACTTTTTTATAGCTCTTTACGATAAGGAGACCGAAACTCTCTCGCTTCCGTTTTTTTCAGACGAAAAAGACAACTTCTATGAAATCCCCACTAAAAAGACTATAACAGGGTGGGTAATAAAAAACAACAAGTCGGTTCTTCTCAAAGAAAAAGATCTGAAACTTCTTGACGAATCAGGAGATATAGACCTTGTAGGAACACCATGTAAAGTCTGGATGGGGGTTCCTCTGAAAGTGGAAAATGATACTATTGGAGTGATGTGTCTGCAGGATTATTACAACCAGGATAAGTTTTCTCAGGAGGACCTTTATATAATGGATTTTATTGCAAATCAGATTGCAATAGCCCTCCAGCGGAGAATGATGCTCGACAACATAATACTTGCACGCCAGAAAGCCGAGGAGGCTGCACAATCTAAGCAGCTGTTCATGTCGACTATGAGTCATGAGATCAGAACTCCGCTTAATGAAGTTATAGGGATCACAAATCTTCTTCTCCAGGGAAATCCCCGCGAAGATCAGATGGATTATATAAAAGCCCTTAAGTTTTCTGGAAATCATCTGCTTACGCTCGTAAATGATGTCCTCGATTACAATAAAATGGAATCGGGCAAAATAATTTTCGAACAGACACAATTTAATCTCAGCGATTTTCTCAACGAGATTATGAGATCATATTCATTCAGGTCAAAAGCAAAGAATCTGAAGTTTGATATAAAGAAAGCAAGTGATCTGCCTAAAGAGGTTATTGGTGACCCGATCAGGCTTAATCAAATTCTTTCCAACCTTCTTTCAAATGCTCTGAAATTCACTAATCATGGAAGTATTCAGGTACTGGTAAAAGAATTAGACCGGACAGATCATCAATCGAATCTCGAATTCACAGTTACCGATACAGGTATTGGTATTCCAAAAGAAAAACACATCCTGATCTTTGACAGCTTTACACAAGCTTCGTCAGATACAACCAGAAATTTTGGAGGTACGGGACTTGGTCTGGCAATCTGTAAAAAACTGATTGAATTGCAGGGAGGCACTATATCTGTCGAGAGTGAACCGGGAAAAGGATCAACGTTCAGGTTTGTTCTCTCATTTGGAATTTCCGATAAGGGTGTCCAGGCTCAGAATGCAGAGGTACCTGAAAGTTTTGCCGGACTTGAGGGTAAGAAGATACTGGTAGCCGAAGATAATAAAATCAATTTCTTTGTTGCCAATAAATTCCTGATTGGCTGGGGAATCTCGGTTACGCATGCTGAAAACGGTCAAATAGCTCTTGATATTCTGGAAAAAGAGGATTTTGATCTTATACTGATGGATTTGCATATGCCGGTAATGGATGGTATCGAAGCCACCCGTATCATCAGAAACTCAGATAATCAAAAGATTAAGAACATTCCTATAGTTGCACTTACTGCAGCGATTATGTCGGAAAGCCACGATAAAATTGAGGACCTTAAAATTAATGACTATGTCCTCAAGCCGTTTAAACCTCATGATCTTTTTGAGAGGATACGGAAACATATAAGATAACTGGCCCGCCTTTGTTCCTACTTTTTTTACTTCTCAAACGGGAGATCCATTTCACCCCCCAACCCCTCCAAGGGGGAGCTAAGAAAAGAAACAGATTTAAAAGTCCCCCTTGGGGGATTTAGGGGTGAATCATCACAAGAACTTAGAAGTTGCAAATAAAAATGAAAATAGTATTTATTTAATACAATTCCTGCTGATATAATCACTCACACGTTTATTTCCCAAACGGAATGCTATCCTGAAATCGTGACACGCATCTTCTGTCTTACCTGAATTAAGGAGGGCTATACCCTTATTAAGCCATACGTCAGAATTTGCAGGCTTAAGATCCAGTGACATACTATAGTCATTAATTGCCAGATCCCATGACCTTGAAACAAAATACGAATCTGCCCGGTCAATATAACATTCCGGATCGTTAGGATGAAGTTTCAGGTTTTCTGAAAAGTATTCAAGGGCTTTCAGGTTATCACCTGCTCTGGCCTCCACCTTCCCGGCCAGGCCTAAAGCCGCCCTGTCGTCAGGATAAATATCGAGATATTTCCTGATATCGGCCAAAGCTTTATCAGTTTCGCCTGTTTTTCTGTAACAATCGGCTCTCAGCATCAGCAACCCGGCATCAGCAACTCCGGAGCTCAAAAGCTGAGAATAAGTTGCAGATGCACCAGCTGCGTCAGATGCTCCAGTCTGTGCCTTTGCCAGAATCCTTAAGTATTTTTCATTTCCCGGATTTTCGGTATTCAAACCGGCAATTACCTTCATTGCCTCAGAATTTTTCCCGGAAGAAACGTCGATAAGAGCTTCAGCATAAAATATGTCAGCATTGCTATCAGAGCTTTTTTTAAGTTCTGAGAGGACATCTTTTGATTCATCAATTTTACCTGCTGAAATATAATACTCTATTTCAGAAATACTTTTTTCAGTTGTACTATACCATTCTTTTTTCCAAAACTGACGCCACTCCTGCCTGTTTTCAATAGTACTGAAAGCCGGGTCGAGCAATACCTCCTTTTCACCTTTTTTGAATGGTGAATTCATGTTTATTTCAAGATGATAAAGTGCCGTACCGGCATCTCCTTTCAGGGAATAAATTCTCGAGAGTCCATACTCTCCGGAGAAGGGAGTCAATTTATTAGCCTCGTTAAAATCGCTGATAGCCGCAGAATAATCGCCTTTCAGCATATTAGCTTCAGCTCTTTCCGTAAATAGTCGGCTCTCTTTTGTTTCCCTCATTGCCTGGTTAAGCAGGTTAATTGCCTGATCAGGTTTTCCTCCTTCAGTAAGTGCCCTGGCCTTAAGAACATAATCAATTGTCTGCTGCGCGTAAAGTGTACCGGCAACCATAAATATCCAAATCAGAGATATAATCTTTTTCATTTTAAAAGTCATTCAAAATCATTTTGTGGTCTGCGGAGTAACTTTTGAATTTAATTCGGTGATAACATGAACAAAACCTGTGAGATGCAAAAGTTCGAGCCCCGAACTCCCGTTTTCATAAACATCACATTGATAGAAATATACACCTGGAGAAACAATCTGACCCTTATAGGTTCCATCCCAATTGATCTTCGGGTCGGCAGTCCTGAATAACAACATTCCATCCCTGTTAAAAAGTCTGAAATCTATTTTTTCTACCAGCCCTGATGTTTTCGCTACCAGTTTATCATTTATATTATCACCATTAGGTGTAAAAACATTTGGGATCTCATAAAAGTTGCAGGAATCAATACAAATTATTGCAGATTTTTCGCTCTCGTTGCCAATTAAATCAAAAGTAGAAATTGCATAACATCCCGAAATTGTTTCACCGGGAAAATGTTTATAAGTAAAAATGTTCTTATCGTTGATAGTTAAAAGAAGGGAAAGATTTTCTTCTGACTTCATCTTAGCATAGATCTTATAACCTGCCACGTCTTTAAAGCAAACAGGATCGGTTATTGCCCATGAAAGAGTGTTATATAAACTATCGCACTTGCTGGTAACATTCAACACTGGAGGACAGGGAGGCTCATTATCAACCGGAGTTGCACATGTGATCTGTGAAAGATTTATCAGGTTCTTAGGCATATTATTGGCCTGGTAACCACCTACTGATTTTACATAGTAACAATATTGTTTACCGTTCACCAGACTGGTATCAACCCATGTCAATTGATTTGTTGTTCCGACGGAATCATAAGAACTGGTCGCATCGTTCAATCTGAAGAAATCATATTCGGTATTGATCCATGGAACGTTACGGTTAATAGTGAAACGTACTTTTTTGTCTCCAGGTGCGATAGCAAGAAATACAGATGATGCATACCCGGGGGCACCAATTAGAAATCTATTACCTGAAGCGTTATTATATAAATCAATCCTGTAAATATAACCTGTTGTTGAGGTATTTATTAAAGTATCTACATAGACAGTATCGTTCAGATCTGAAGTTTGTATTGACTTTATCTGCTGAAAGTCGGTTCCGCCGACTCCTGTTGCCCTGTAAATAAGGTATTCATATGGACCAGCTGCAGGAATAGTGTCGAGTTTTTGCGGTTTTTTCCATGAAAGGAAAATCCATCCCGTTACTGGATCTGTGTTCCTTACACTGACATTTTTTATTACAGGTATTCCGGATACAAGAGTTGATGTAATCTCATTTGAAGCTTTACTTTCGGTTCCGTTCGGATAAACAGCGACAATCCTGTAAGTATATTCCTTACCGAACTGTAATCCCTGTCCGTTATCATTATCAACAAATGATGTAGTGGAACTTCCGGTAATATATCCTGCTTTAATAAATCCCGTCGATGCAGGTATACCTGCAGTGCAAGAATCCGGTTTGAAAGTAGATGCTCCTTCCCTTCTGTAAATGTTAAATCCGGCTATAACATTAGTAACGTATGCAGACCAGGTGACTCTTATCGATTTACCTTCCGGAACTGCATTTAGGAGATGCGGTGCCGGGCCAAGTACTCTTATATTTATATTACTTATATCCGCCAGTTTGACATCAGGATTTGAGTCATCAGATTTAAAGATCACGTTATAAGGTTGTTTTCTCACGGCTTCATAACAAGTAATCCATCGAAATCTGGAGGATGCAAATCCTGCCACAGAATCTACTTTGGTAAAAGTGGCTTTACATGATCCAAGCCCGAAGACACCTGATGAAGCATTAAGTGTTAATAAATCCTTATCGGGATCGGTAGCTGTAAACAGGAAATCAATAGTATCTCCTGCCTGCACACAATAATCTTTAAGAGGACCGTTAACAGGGGGTTTGTTGTTGGTATTGTAAACTTCTATCTGCATATCGCGTTCGATCACTCCGATTTTTTTCCCATTTCGCCATTCATTTATATCCATTGCTACATTAAATTTTCCTGTGTCAGCCGGGGTGTCCCAGATAAGGTCACCGCTGATGGAATCTACTCTTATTGAACGGGTTGCCGGGGGTAAGGTATACCCTATTATAGGTCTTGCATCTTCGCGTGTACAAACTGTGAGGTTATAGGACAGGCTATCTCCGTCAGGATCATATGCTGAAGGATTATGAATAAATAAATAATGATATGCAGCTTTATCATACGGAGGATTCAGTAGTATGGGGGAATTGTCGCGACCCATTGCCGGGTTTACTGTAAGGATAGTTGAAATTGAAAAGATCACATTCACTGAATTAGGAATATTTTTAACTCCCAGATTCCTGTTTGGGTCCTGCACCACTATCTTATATATTCCGGGGCCTGGATAAGTATGATTTATTATATATATATTCCTCCTGTAATAGTTCGGCAGAATTAAATTGGGTGGTATTCTAGGTGCCACGGAAGTTGTATTGTCGCCCCACTCAACATTAAGTGTAGGCCTATCGGCAAAACTCAGAGTGTAGGTAAATGTAGTTATAGTGATCTCATAGGTCAGGTCCGACAATTGCCTGTAAGTGATTTCACCTGCTCGGTTGTGTGTAGCATTCAGACTGACAAAACAAAAAGATACCAGTATGGCTAAGAAAGATTTCTTTATTATAAGCTTTTTCACACCTTAGATTATTTTGTTTTAAAAGATAGCTTTGATCTATGTGAAGATTATTAAACTTCTTATTCAAAATGGTTGATCATAAATAAATATCCGACTTTTTTTGCCATTTCCAGGCCTGAATTATACATCAAAAATCAGACCAATTATTGATCAATCTTTAATACTTACACGATCTTTCAGATACTGAACCGATCCAACCTCAATAAATGAAAAACCAGTCCCCCCGGAAAAGTTACCAGCAAGAACTACCACAATATCATCACTTTTTAAATTATGTGTTTTAGTAAGGTCTTTCAAGGCTATATGAATAAACTCATCAACCGATTTTTTCTTAATCTGGTAACTTGGATAAACACCGTATGAAAGCGCTAATTCTCTCATTGTACTTTCAGAGTAGCATTGAGCAAGAATCAGGTTTATACCCCTGTATGAAGCCATATCCCTTATTGTCCTACCACCGGAAGTATCTGCTATGATTCCTCTTGCACCAATTCTGAATGCAGTTTTTACGGCAACTTTTGCTAGGTATGCCGATATTTCTCCGGTGACATTCAGATATGGAATATTCATAAATTTTTCTTTATTCTTCTCAACCTCAAGGGCCACTTTAGTCATGGTTTTCACAGATTCAACAGGATACTTTCCGTTGGCAGTTTCACCGCTGAGCATAATTGCATCTGTCTGGGAATAAATTGCATTGGCTATATCACTGACTTCCGCTCTTGTCGGACGCGGGTTGTTTATCATCGAATGAAGCATCTGAGTTGCAACAATAACCGGTTTCCTTAATATTATGCATTTTGTAATAATCATCTTCTGAATGCCCGGAATTTTTTCATAGGGGATCTCAATACCAAGGTCACCCCTGGCAACCATTATACCATATACATTTTCAAGAATATCATCGATATTATCAAGACCTTCCTGATTTTCGATCTTGGCAATTATCTTTATACCGCTTTTAAAAGAATTAAGGACACCCTGAACATCAATCACGTCCTGTTTTGATCTTACAAATGAATGTGCTATGAAATCAACATTATTCTTTACAGCCATAGCAATAAAGTCTTTATCCTTATCAGTAAGTGATGGGAGCTGAATCTTCACACTGGGAATATTAACACTTTTTCTTGATGTGAGCATCCCGTCATTTTCAATCGTACACTCCAGCGCTTCTCCCTGTTTTCTTAAAACCCTGAGCTCTAATTCTCCGTCATCCATGAGAATAAGGGATCCGAGAGGGATATCTGAAGAAAAATCCTTATACGTAACATATATTGCATCGGGGGAGCTCTTTTTCCCAGGATCTCCTATTATCTTGATCGTGGCTCCTTTCTTAAGCGGAATAGGTGCGTCGCAGATTGTGGTTCGTATTTCAGGACCTTTAGTGTCAATAAGAATTGCAATTTTATCAGATACTGCACGGGTATTCTTAATTATCCTGATAGCTCCCTCAATATCGAGATGTGCCGAGTTTATCCTTATAACGTTCATCCCGGCTTCATACAGTTCCTTTATAAAACCCGATTCACAGTTCTTATCAGATATAGTGGCAACAATCTTAGTTCTTTTAGCGTCCATAAATTATTTTTTCTTTGATTTTAATATTTCTATCAGCGCTTCAACGGCAAGCCGGTAACTATCCAGGCCAAATCCTGAAATACTGCCTGTACAATTTCTTCCTATGAGGCTGGTGTGACGAAACTCCTCCCGCGCTGCAATATTTGTTATATGAACTTCAATAACAGGTGTTTTAATCGCTGCTATTGAATCTGTAATTGAAACGGAAGTATGAGTATAGCCACCGGCATTCAGGATTATTCCATCTGCTGAAAATCCTGATTTCTGAATCTCATTTACAATCTCGCCTTCTATATTCGACTGATAATAATTGAGGTCGATATCCGGATAACGTGATTTAAGACCTAAAAGATAATCCTCAAAAGAAGAGTGTCCGTACTTTTCAGGTTCTCTCCTGCCAAGAAGATTCAGGTTGGGGCCATTTATTATTTCTATTTGCATAAAGTGATATAATTTAATCTTTCATCCCTTTGTGTTACTTTAAGACTTACTTAGTGCTCCTTGGTGGTTAATAATAATTTTGTTTTACCACAAAGGTACACAAAGGTTATCACGCTGGTTCGCAAAGGTATAATTACTGATAGTCATATTATGAAGTAAAAATAGGAAAAAAATATTTAAGCAATGAACTTAAAGTGGCTGTAGCGCTTAATCGTATAATCTGCTATTTTGTTGTACTTTGCAGTCAGATATTTTATAGAAGTTTATGAGCCTCACCTGGAAACAGTCATTCCGAAATTTTGAAACATACCTCAGACTTGAGAAATCACTCTCGGACAACAGTGTTGAAGCCTATCTGAATGATGTTTATAAACTCGAAAAGTACTTTATTGAAACAGGAAATAACATTTCGCCTGTAAATGTGACATATCCGGATCTCAAAGCATTTCTGGCGTGGTACGGCAGCAATAATTTAAACACACGTACGCAATCAAGGGTACTTTCAGGTATCAGAGCCTTCTTCAGATTCCTTCTTATCGAAGGGGAAATTGAAGAGAATCCTGCCTCACTGATAGAATCGCCAAAAATCGGACTAAAGCTTCCCGAAGTATTGTCTGTTATTGAGATTGACAGGATAATCGATCAAATTGATCTCAGTAAACCCGAAGGCCACAGGAATAAAGCTATCATTGAAACGCTTTATGGTTGCGGGCTCAGGGTCTCGGAACTGGTTAATCTGCATCTGACAGACATACACTATGGTGAAGAATTTGTTGTGGTCACAGGAAAAGGCAATAAACAGAGGCTTGTTCCGATCGGCAGGAAAGCTCTTAAAGAAATAGATATTTATAAACAGGACAGGAAGATACTTTCCGTGATCAAGGATCAGAATATCCTGTTTCTTAACCGTCGCGGAAGCCGTCTTACCAGGGCGATGATATTCACAATAATCAAAGACCTTGCAGCCAAAGCTGGAATCAGAAAGAATATTAGTCCACACACATTCAGGCATTCATTCGCGACTCATATGATAGAAGCAGGCGCTGATCTGAGGGCTGTCCAGGAAATGCTTGGACATGAATCAATACTCACAACCGAGATCTATACTCACATTGACAGGAGTTTTTTACGCGATACACTTATAATGTTCCATCCCAGGGCATAAACAGAGGAGACACAGAGGGCCACAGAGAAAATCCTTCAGAAATTCAATTTTTAATTCTAACTTTGCAACTTATTTTGCGAAATCAATAATTAATATTTATCTCAAATCAATAAAACTATGTCAAACGTTAAGAGAGTCTACTCCTTCGGAAAGAAAACGGCAGAGGGTAAAACCGACATGAAAAACCTTCTAGGAGGTAAAGGTGCTAACCTTGCAGAAATGTGCCTGCTGGGGTTGCCGGTTCCTGCAGGTTTCACAATCACTACTGAAGCTTGTAATGAATATTATAAAAATAATTGTACTCTTCCTCCGGAACTGATGCCTGAAGTATGGGCTGCTATGAAGAAGACAGAAGAAACAATGAATATGAAGTATGGTGATCCGGAAAACGCATTGCTGGTATCATGTCGTTCAGGTGCCCGCAGTTCAATGCCAGGGATGATGGATACAGTCCTGAATATTGGTCTTAGCTCTGCAACCATTCCGGGTTTCCTCAAGAAAACCAACAATCCGCGTTTTGTATGGGACTCATATCGTCGTCTTATTATGATGTATGCCGATGTAGTTATGGAAAAGGCCGAAGGTATTGATCTCGGAGAAGGTAAAGGAATACGCAAACAGCTTGATGAAAAACTTGATGAATTCAAGAAACAGAAAGGATATAAATCTGATACAGAAATAAGTGCTGATGAACTTAAATTTCTGTCAGAAGAATTTAAGAAAATAGTTAAGAATGTTCTTGGAAAACCCTTCCCTGATGATGCAAAGGAACAGCTTGAAGGTGGTATTAAAGCTGTATTCAAAAGCTGGAATGGCAAAAAAGCCGTTTCATATCGCCGTATTGAAGGTATTCCGGATGATTGGGGTACAGCAGTAAGCGTTCAATCCATGGTATTTGGTAATATGGGTGATACTTCAGCAACCGGTGTTGCTTTCACACGTAACCCTGCCACCGGTGAAAACCTTTTCTATGGTGAATGGCTTGTCAATGCTCAGGGTGAAGATGTTGTAGCAGGTATACGCACTCCGAACCCTCTGAATGATGATACAAAAAATGATCAGAATCAGCATCTGCACAGTATGCAGGAGGCTATGCCAGGCACATATAAAGAGCTTTGTGATATCCGTAACATTCTCGAGAAGTCATTCCACGATATGCTTGATATAGAGTTCACTATTCAGGAAGGAACTCTCTATATGCTGCAATGCCGTACTGGAAAAAGAACAGGAACTGCAGCTCTAAATATGGCAATGGACATGCTCCACGAGAAGCTGATCGACGAAAAAACAGTTGTTATGCGTGTTGATCCTGCACAGCTCGATGAGCTTCTGCATCCAATATGCGATCCAGGCGCTGAAAAAAAATTAAAAGCAGTTGTGAAAGGTTTACCCGCCGGACCGGGAGCAGCAGTTGGAAAAGTTGTTTTCAACGCAGAAGATGCTGTTGCATGGTTCCGTAAAGGTGAAAAAGTTATTCTTGTTCGGGAAGAGACTAATCCTGAAGATGTTGAAGGTATGCGCGCTGCAGAAGGTATCCTGACCGCACGAGGAGGTATGACATCTCATGCCGCACTTGTTGCCCGTGGTTGGGGTAAATGTTGTATAGTCGGTGCAGGAGCTCTCCATGTCGACTCTTCAAAAAAGATTGCTAAAATCACAGGTTCGGATATAGTTATTAAAGAGGGTGATATTCTTACACTGAATGGTACCAAAGGAAATGTTTATACCGGAGCTGTTACCCTGATGGATGCAACCGAGAACCCACGTTTTAAGGAATTTATGACCATAGTTGATAAGTATCGTAAAATGGGTGTCCGCACTAATGCTGAAACTCCGGAAGATGCTATTATTGCACGTAATTATGGTGCAGAGGGTATTGGTTTGTTCCGTACGGAACATATGTTCTATGGTAAAGGATCAGAGATTCCATTGTTTCTTCTCCGGAAAATGATCCTGAGTGCAAATGAAACAGAGCGCCGTAAAGCTCTTGATGAGCTTTTTGCACATGTCAAGAAAGATATGAAGGAAACGATGGCCGCAATGGACGGATTGCCAGTCACATTCAGACTACTCGATCCTCCTCTTCATGAATTTGTACCGCAGGGTGCAGAAAAACAGGAAGAACTTGCAAAAGCTCTTGGCATAAAAAAAGAAGATGTTGCCAAACGAGGTGAAGCTCTGCATGAATCAAACCCGATGATGGGCCATCGCGGTGTTCGTCTTGGAATCACCTTCCCTGAAATATCAGAAATGCAGGTTCGCGCAATCTTCGAATCGGCGCTGGAACTTATCAAAGAAGATAAACATCCTCATCCCGAGATAATGGTTCCTGTAACATGTGAAGTCAATGAACTGGACTTTACTAAAAAGGTTGTTGACAAGGTATATGATGAAGTCTGCAAAAAATTTGGCGTGAAAGCTATTGAATATAAATATGGTACAATGATAGAAATACCGCGTGCATGCCTTCTCTCCGACCGCATGGCTAAAAGCGCCGAATTCTTTTCATTCGGAACCAACGACCTCACACAGATGACATTCGGTTTCAGCCGTGACGATACAGGATCGTTCCTTCACGATTATCTCGACAAAAAGATATTAGCTTCCGACCCGTTCCAGACTATTGATCAGGATGGTGTTGGTCAGCTTATTAAAATGTCTGTTGAGAAAGGCCGTTCTACCAGACCCGATCTTAAAGTAGGAATTTGTGGTGAACAGGGTGGTGATCCGGCTTCTGTTGAATTCTGTTTCAAAACAGGATTAACTTATGTAAGCTGTTCTCCGTTCAGGGTTCCTATTGCCAGACTGGCAGCAGCTCAGGCTTCAATCAAATTTGGTAAATAACTTTTATCCGATAAAAAAGCAAAGGGTTCCGTCTTTAGCGGAACCCTTTTTCTTTTCATGGCTGACCGGTCTGACCCGGTCATATATATATCAAAACCTAATAACATAACTATGACCTTTAAAAAGCAATATACCCTATACATCGACTGAATAATTAATAAAAAAAATGAACTGTCAGGAATGAATAATAATAGACTAAATCATTTATACGTTCTTCATGTACTCATCCCCCCAACCCCCTTCTCTTGCAGGCAAAAGAAGGGGGAGTGCGGCGTTTTGCCCTTTTTGCGAAGCAGAGAGGGGTTGGGGGGAGTTCATGTTATTAAATAATTGATATTTAGCCATTTAAAATAACTTATTATTGAAAATCGATACTCATTATTAAAAAAAATGAACTATATTTCGAAATCATTTAGGTCATTAGTTTGTTAACTAAGAATATATTGATATTCAAACCAGTTCCTTACTATGATTGAACCCCTGGATTTATCAGATTATGGCATTACTGATATTAAGGAGATTATCTATAATCCATCTTACAATATTTTATTTGCAGAGGAGACAAAACCCGAACTTGAAGGTTACGAGAAAGGTATTATAACAAAGTCAGGTGCGGTTGCTATCGATACCGGTATCTTTACCGGACGTTCGCCAAAAGATAAGTATGTTGTACTGGATAATAAAACAAGAGATACTGTTTGGTGGAGATCGGAAAAAGGAAAAGTTTCTGATAATAAACCGATTTCAATTGAAATATGGAACCATTGTAAAAACATTTCTGCCAAACAGTTATCAGGAAAGAGACTTTTCGTAATAGACTGTTTTTGCGGGGCAAATAAAAATGCACGGTTAAGTGTAAGATTTGTTCTTGAGGTCGCATGGCAGGCACATTTCGTAAAAAATATGTTTATCAGGCCCGAGCCGGAGGAACTGGATAATTTCAAACCCGATTTTGTTGTACTTACTGCGTCTAAGGCTAAAAATCCCGACTGGAAGAGTCAGGGACTCAATTCTGAGAATTTTATCTTTTTCAATCTCACTGAAGGGATGTTGATAATCGGGGGGACGTGGTATGGCGGTGAAATGAAAAAAGGAATCTTTTCTGTTATGAATTATTACCTGCCACTCAAGGGGATAGCCTCAATGCACTGCTCGGCTAATGTAGGTATAAAAGGTGACACAGCCATTTTCTTCGGACTGTCCGGTACTGGAAAAACGACTCTATCCGTTGACCCCGAAAGAGCTCTCGTGGGTGATGACGAACATGGCTGGGATGATGAGGGGGTATTTAATTTTGAAGGAGGTTGTTATGCTAAATGTTTTAAGTTAAATAAGGAGAATGAACCCGGGATATACAATGCAATAAGACGTGATGCTCTTCTTGAAAACCTGGTAGTGTTACCGGATGGAACGATTGACTTTAACAATAATTCAAAAACAGAAAATACAAGGGTTGCTTATCCGATATATCATATTAATAATATAGTAAAGCCTGTTTCAAAAGCCGGACATGCTAAAAAAGTAATTTTCCTTTCCGCAGATGCTTTTGGTGTTCTGCCTCCTGTAAGTCGCCTCACTGAAGAACAGACCCGATATTACTTTCTCAGTGGATATACTGCAAAACTTGCAGGAACTGAGAGAGGAATTTTAGAACCGGTACCCTCTTTCTCAGCTTGTTTTGGTGCAACTTTCCTGATGCTGGATCCGATAATCTATGCGAACGAACTTACAAAGAAAATGAAAATGCATAATGCTGAAGCCTGGTTAGTAAATACAGGCTGGATGGGAGGTCCCTATGGTACAGGAAAACGTATCGACCTGGCTATCACACGACTGATAATTAATTCAATCCTTGATGATTCGATCTTAAAATGTAAATTTGTCACTCTACCTGTTTTTAATTTAAATATCCCCACCTGCCTGAAGGAAGCTGATGAGAGTATTCTTGATCCTGCAAAAGCCTGGGATTCTCCATCCAAATGGCATGTTGCAGCAACTGACCTGGCGCTTAAATTCATAAGTAATTTCAGTAAATTCACGTCAAACGAAAAGACCGCCAAACTGGTCAGTTTTGGCCCCATTGTCTGAACAATTACCGGCTGATTTTAATTATTATATTTGCTTGTTAAAAGTTTGTTTTAAAGGATGAATATTCTGAATGCCGCTCTGTCCACTATACTGGCTTACCTGCTTGGATCAATCCCTTCAGCTGTATGGATCGGAAAACTATTCCATAACATCGACGTAAGAGAACATGGAAGTGGAAATGCCGGAACAACAAACACTATCAGGGTACTGGGCTGGGCAACAGGCATTCCTGTTCTGCTTATTGATATCTTTAAAGGCTGGCTTGCTGCAATGTTGCCTGTCTTTTTTCATATTGCAGACCACGGAAGTGCACTGCTGACTAATCTTCAGATTATTGTTGGCATAATAGCTATTATCGGCCATATATTTCCTTTGTTTGCCGGGTTCAGGGGAGGAAAAGGGGTTGCCACAGTCTTCGGAGTATTCCTTGCATTACAACCCTTGCTAACTATATGTTGTATGGGGGTTTTTCTTGTCGTATTATTAATCACAGGTATTGTATCGGTCTCCTCTATGATCGCCGGAATAGCTTTCCCGGTTTTCCTCTTTCTGTTTTTTAATACTCCGTCGGTATTATTCAAAATATTTTCAATAATTATTTGTGTAGCACTGGTGGTAACCCACAGGAAGAATTTAGGAAGAATCCGGAGAGGTGAAGAACCGAAGCTGATAAAGTTCAAAAAGAAGACTAAAGACTTAAAGGATTAAAGGCATAACGGCTCAAGGGCTCCCTTGTGCCTTTGCGCCCTTAGAACTGTTCCAGCAGTTGGATCCTTTTGTCGATTGGAGGATGTGTTGCGAAAAGTGAATTAAGAGAGAAAGAAGATTTTTTTTCTGCAACCTGTGGATTCTCTATGAACATCTGGGCAATATCTTTTCTTTTCACTGCTTCAATTGTGGGATCAACAGATATCTTCCTGAGGGCAGAAGCCAGGGCAAGAGGTCTGTGAGTAATTTCAGCGGAGCCCGCATCTGCCAGATATTCACGCTTCCTCGATAATGAGAATCTGAAAAGCGACGAAATCAGAAGGCCGACAAGGGCGAGTATCAGGGCTATTATAATCCCTGCTCCCCCATTTTTCTTCCCCTTTCCGAGACCTCCGAACTGTAGTCCTCGGAAAATAGCCTGTGATATGAAAGCAAAAATGCCAACGAATATAATTGAGATTATTAGTATTCTTACATCCCTGTTACGAATGTGAGTCAGTTCATGTGCAATAACTGCTTCAAGTTCCTCATCATTCAATTTTTCAATGATTCCTTTAGACAGAGATATTGAAAAAGTTTTTGAATTAATTCCGCTAGCGAAAGCATTTAAAGAATCATCATCTATAATATTGATTTTTGGTGTGGTCATACCTGTGGCAATACAGAGATTTTCCACCAGGTTGTACACCCTTTTGTTGTCATTCCGGGCCAGTGGTTTTGAATCAGTAGCAGAATTTATCATCGCCGAATGAGAAAACCAGGCTATTATGAACCAAACGGTTACACCCAGAATAATAAATGGTATCGTCGTTAGAAAACTCTGGTTTACCTGATTGAGTGTTCTGTGTACTTCCGAATTAAAGGATAAGAAGAAAAAGAAGAGCCATGTTAGCACAAAGAAGACTATGGGGAACATTACCAATATCAATACCGAATTAGTATTATTCCTCCATATCTGGCTCTGCAAACCAAAATACTTCATATTATCAGAACTGGATTTTTGGCGGTTGTTCTGCTTCAGCTCTCTGAGTTCCAAGTTCAAACAACGGCTCGCGTTTGAAATTGAACAGAGTGGCAATAAGGTTCGAAGGGAACAATTCAGTTGCAACATTAAGCTCCTTGGTAGCAGAATTAAAGAATCTGCGTGCAGCGGCTATTTTATTTTCAATATCTGATATCTCATTCTGTAGTTCCATAAAGTTCTGGCTTGCCTTAAGATCAGGATATGCTTCAACTGATACTTTCAATCCTTCAAGCGCAGTTGATAACTTGTTCTCGGCTTCTATCTTTTCATTAATGGTAGTGGCCTTCATAGCATTTGTACGCGCTTCGGTAATATCAGTAAGTACTCCTCTTTCATGTCCCATATAGCCTTTTACCGAGTCAACGAGCTGAGGTATAAGGTCGTGTCTTTGTTTCAGCTGAACATCAACGTCAGCAAAGGCCTGCTCCCTGTTATTTCTTAGCCTGACAAGCCTGTTATATAATGAAACTGCTATCAGCACCAAAAGAAAAATTATTGCCAGAAAAAATAGTACAATTATCATCTTCGTATAGTTTTAAATTATTTTTTAATCAACTTTTAAATAGAATATTTTTGAAAATAAAGATAGTTATATTTACCGTAATAATCTTGTGTTTATATCATTTTGAAGAAGGGTTTGAAATTATTCCAAATAATTATTAGTCATGATCAATGCAAAAGATACTCTGGATCTTATAAACAGTCGTCAGAGCGATAGAAAATACAGTGACAAACCGGTTGAAAAAGAAAAGCTTGAACGGATAATTGAAGCAGGCAGAATGGCTCCTTCTGCATGCAATGCCCAACCCTGGAAATTTATTGTTGTAACTGATCCGGAACTGGTTTTGAAGATTGCAGACGCAGCCTCTGCAAAGGTGATCGGTATGAATAGCTTTGTTACCCAGGCACCGGCTATAATGGTTATTGTCAGAGAAAAGCCAAACATGTCTTCTAAAGTCGGAGCTACTATTAAAAATAAGGATTATTCCCTTATTGACATCGGTATCGCTACAGAAAATATCTGTCTGCAGGCAAAAGCAGAACAACTAGGATCATGCATAATTGGCTGGTTCGATGAGAGACAGATAAAGAAGCTGCTTGAAATACCAAGGTCAAAACGTGTTGAGCTGATTATCACGTTAGGGTATTCATTGAGTGAACAGAGAGAGAAAAGGAGGAAACCTTCGGAAGAGATTGTATCGTATAATAGATATTGAAATTCGATTAGCACTTTCTCCCCCTCGCCCCCGCTAAAGCGGGGCAGGCTCTTCGGGCACTCCCCCCAGTGGGGGAAGAAAATCTACTTTGCTTTAGGTTTTTCGCCCCCTCTGGGGGAGATACCGCGAAGCGGCAGAAGGGGTTTATGAACTATTGTAGTCTTTCCAAAGCTCTTTTTATCCTCTTAACAGCCTCTATAAGCAGTTCATCTGAAGTTGCATAGGAAATTCTTATGCATTCCGGAGCACCAAAAGCATCTCCTCCTACTGTTGCAACCTGTGCCTTATCGAGCAAGTATAGTGCAAGGTCGTAAGAATTGGTGATTTTAGATTCTCCATAAGATTTGCCAAAGTAGAAGCTTACATCTGGCATAATATAGAATGCTCCGAGTGGAATTCTAATTTTAACTCCTTCTATCTCTTTCAACAATCCACATATCAGATCGCGACGGCGAAGAAATGCTGCCTTCATCACCTGCCGGGAATCTCCTTTCCCCTGGATGGCAGCCAATGCGGCACGCTGGGCAATAGAACAGACACCTGATGTGAACTGACCCTGCAATTTATTGCAAGCTTTCGCTATCCACAGCGGGGCGCCAATGTATCCTATCCTCCATCCGGTCATTGCATATCCTTTTGATACTCCATTGACTGTTATGACCCTGTCGTAAATAAAATCAAAAGAAGCCATACTCACATGTTCACCCGTGAAAATAATATGTTCATAAATCTCATCGGAAATCAAAAATATACCTTCATGTTTTTCAACTACCCTTGCAATTTTTTCCATCTCCTTCCTGTTGTATACCATTCCTGTTGGATTTGAGGGAGAATTGAAGATTATTAATCTTGTTTTGCTGGTAATTGCAGCCTCAAGCTGTTCAGAATTGATTTTAAAATCATTCTCCAGCCTGGCTTTTATAATAACCGGTTTACCTTCAGCAAGGATTATCTGATCATAATAACTTACCCAGTAAGGGGCAAGGATAATTACCTCATCGCCGGGATTAACTATCGATAAAATAACATTTATCAGGGAGTGCTTTCCTCCTGCTGATACAATAATCTGGTCGGGAGAATAAATAATACCATTCTCTTCCTTAAATTTCTTCGAAATCGCTTCTCGAAGGTCTGTATATCCTGGTACAGGAGGGTATTTTGAATAGTTATCGTCAATAGCCTTCTTGGCGGCTTCTTTAACATAATCCGGAGTGTTGAAGTCAGGTTCGCCAAGACTCAGACTTATAATATCAATGCCCTTTGCCTTTAATTCCCTGCTCTTCTGATCCATTGCAAGTGTCTGAGAGACAGATAAAGCCTTGATCCTGTCAGATAAGTATTCCATATTTCAAGTTATATAGTAACCATTAAAAAAAGACCAGATAAAAGTATGAACTAAAATTGAAAATCCGATGTCAGCAATTCTTCAATTTATACTTTGTGCTAATTTGTGGTGTACTTTGTGGTTAAATAGATTTTTTTACCACTAAGGAACACTAAGGGATTCACTAAGTTACACGAAGTGACATATCAATCCTGGAACTTCGCAAATCAGCATCATCAGATGGGAAATTTAAATTGAAAATAAAAAAGAAACACTTAAGTTTGTATATTAATCTAAAACGCTGAATAATGGAAACACTGTCAGATATTTTAAAGATGACTATCCCGGCGCTGATCGTCTTATTTACAGCCTGGATTATTCTCAGAAATATGATTAAGAATGACCAGGACAAGAGGAGACAGGAGCTGATACTTCAAAACAGCAGAACAGTTACTCCAATAAAGCTTCAGGCATATGAAAGAATTGTTCTCTTCCTGGAAAGGATATCTCTTGAATCATTATTAGTCAGGGTAAGCTCACCCGATATGACAGCCCCCCAACTTCATACTGTAATGCTTAATACAATAAGGAGTGAATTTGAGCATAATCTTTCACAACAGATATATATGAGTCCCCAGGCCTGGGAGGTAGTCAGGAATGCACGCTCCAATATGATTAAAATAATCAACAGTGAAGTTGAAAAGTTACCGGCTGATTCATCAGGAATGGCCCTCAGTAAGAGACTTCTTGAAAGAATCATGGAACTCGAGAAAGAGCCAACCCGGGTTGCAATAGATTATATTAAGAATGAGATTGCCAGGATAATTTGACAAGATTATAAGTCCCTCTTTGTATTTCCCCCCAGAGGGGGGAATAAATCGCGTTGGGTTATAATATATAATCTAAATATCTGAACGTTTTTCTCCCCTTTTAGGGGAGATGCCGCGAAGCGGCAAAGGGGTTCTACTCTCCAAACGAAATCCGCTAAATTGAGATGCCGCGAAGCGGCAAAGGGGTTCTACTCTCCAAACGAAATCCGCTAAATTGAGATGCCGCGAAGCGGCAAAGGGGTTCTACTCTCCAAACGAAATCCGCTAAATTGAGATGCCGCGAAGCGGCAAAGGGGTTCTACTCTCCAAACGAAATCCGCTAAATTGAGATGCCGCGAAGCGGCAAAGGGGTTCTACTCTCCAAACGAAATCCGCTAAATTGAGATGCCGCGAAGCGGCAAAGGGGTTCTACTCTCCAAACGAAATCCGCTAAATTGAGATGCCGCGAAGCGGCAAAGGGGTTCTACTCTCCAAACGAAATCCGCTAAATTGAGATGCCGCGAAGCGGCAAAGGGGTTCTTCTCCTGATATAGTTTTCTCTAAAGAAGATCTATACTCCTATTAACAAAAGTACTAAGCTCTTCTCCTCTCAGCATATTATTTGCCAGTAAAGCCAGGTCTATAAGCTGTTTAACTACTTTATTGGCAGCGCCATATGATTCAAGAATATCTTTTCTGCTATTCTCAACAGTTGTGAGTTCTTTGTGTAACTTTTCAAGATCATCTTTTTCCAGCTGGCTGATCTCATCTGCTTTTTTCTTCTTATGCTCCTGTTCCATGAAGTCAATTTCCTCCTTAATCCGCGTTCTCTCATTCTTGTTCTCAGTCAGTTTTGGTCCTTCCTGAGACTGAAGATCTTCTGATATTTTATTCACGAGCTTATGGTTGGGATTAACTACAAGGTTATAACTGTCGGGTAATTCGCCATAAAAGTTCATCCCTCCTCCCATTGCTGACATATCTTTCATCCGGCGCATAAATTCCGACTGCGTAATTATAACAGGCGCTTCATTTTCGTCAAGAGTCTCAAAGACTACATTGTAAATTTCTTTCGTTTTAACCCTTACATTGAATACACTCTTAAGGTCATCCATCTGGTCTTTAGATAATTTTGATTCACGCGTTTCTTCTTTCTGAATAAGTTTGTCCACCACATCCGAATCGACTCTTACGAATCTTGAGTCCTTCAATTTGGATTCCAGATGATTAATAAGATGAACATCAAGCTGACCATCGAGAAGCAAAACATCATATCCTTTATTCCTTGCTTTATCTATATAGCTAAACTGATCTGTTTTATTTGTGGAATATAAATAAATGAGTGTTTTGTTTTTGTCGGTCTGGTTTTCCTTAATAAGCTTCTCATATTCTTCAAATGTAAAATACTTATCTTCAGTGTTCTTCAGCAGGGCAAACTTTGAAGCTTTTTCGTAGAACTTCTCATCGGTTATCATTCCATATTCGATAAACAGCTTAAGATTGTCCCATTTTTTTTCAAACTCTTCCCGGTTGTTTTTAAATATGTCGTTTAGCCTGTCGGCAACTTTTTTTGTTATATGGCTCGATATCTTCTTTACATTCGAATCGCTCTGAAGATAACTTCTTGAAACATTAAGCGGTATATCCGGTGAATCCAAAACACCATGTAAGAGTGTAAGAAACTCGGGTACTATACCTTCCACAGAATCGGTTACAAATACCTGGTTGGAGTATAATTGTATCTTATTCTTCTGTATCTCTATGTTGCTTTTGATCTTTGGAAAATATAGAATGCCGGTAAGCTTAAAAGGATAATCAACATTAAGGTGAATATAGAACAATGGGTCCTCACCGGTAGGATAAAGCTCCCTGTAGAATTTCATGTAATCCTCTTCTTTCAGGTCTGCAGGTTTTAGCGTCCAGGCAGGTTTGGTGTTGTTGATGATTTTATCTTTACCTGTTTCTACAGATTTTCCGTCTTTCCACTCTTTTTCTTTTCCGAACGCTATTTCAACCGGAAGAAATTTGCAATATTTTTTCAGTAACTGTTCAACTTTGCCCTCTTCAAGAAAACCTTTTGACTCTTTATCAATATATAATATTACATCAGTACCAACAGCATCCTTTTCAACCTCTTCAATTGAAAACTCGGGACTGCCATCGCAAGTCCATTTTACTGCCTGGGCTCCATCCTGACAGGATTTAGTGATCACCTCTACTTTATCTGATACCATGAATGAAGAGTAAAATCCCAAACCAAAATGCCCGATTATTGCATTTGACTGGTCCTTATATTTATCGAGGAACTCATTGGCACTGGAAAAGGCAATCTGATTAAGATATTTATCAAGCTCCTCTTTAGTCATACCAATCCCGCTATCAGAAACCTTTATTGTTTTCTTCTTCTTATCTACCGATACCCTGATTGTTGTATCTCCGATTACACCCTTATAATCACCAACAGCAGCCAAAGTCCTGAGCTTCTGTGTGGCGTCAACAGCATTTGAAATAAGCTCACGGAGGAAAATCTCATGATCAGAATAAAGGAATTTTTTTATTAT
>OCZT010000081.1_pt1 | contig 84015 bp, 62 predicted proteins | sample 1539031 | NCBI WGS metagenome assembly OCZT01 (sample SAMEA3539308, study PRJEB22396) | soil metagenome | biome: tundra; feature: field; material: soil | place: USA | collected 2010-05 | depth 0.15 m
ATCTTCCCATGGCGCCGCGCACAAAGCAAAAGTCCATGCATTTGCGCTCCTGCAGTTCTTCGACCTGCGCGGCCGTAAGAAGAGGAAGCAGCATGGTTCGAATGACTTCGGCGGACAGGGCCGGACCTGAATCGGCGGTCAGCGCTCCGTTCACTCGCAGGGTAGCGGGAGAGCCGGCGACGAGGATGATGTCGGAAGCATGGCTCTGCAACGCAACGGCCAGCAACTGGTCTATCGACCTCTTCTCGACGGACTTGGCGGCGGTCACCGAGCGGTTCAGTTGATCGACGAGCTTAGACAGTTCATTCGCCTGTTCGTCCATGCGGAAATTCCAGGCCTCCGGGGTAGATGGTGCGTATCTATCTAAGTGACGCGGACGCGACCTTTTTCGCTCCCTGATCAGGAAGCAGTTACGGAGACCTCGCGATCGACTCCGCCGGCGCCCATCAGGACCAGTGAACGCTGTGCGAAGGGCGAATAGACCAGAAGCGTGGTGCAAGCCAGCGCCAATCCGAAATTGATGTGGTGCAAGAGCAGGAACGGAGAAAGCGACCACAACTCATCGAGGACAAGAAGAAACGGCCAGAGTTTGAGGAATTTGTTGCGCGCTCCGGGCGCATGAAACAGCGAGGCGGAAAGCACAAAGGCACGCACTGGAATCAGGATGGCGGCTGTCACGATAAGGACCGTGAGTGCTTCTTTAGCTTTCGGAAGCGGCGAGAGGAGATCTTCAATCTCCGTCAGATTCGCCAACGCTCCTACATAGAAGCCCAGGTACATGCACTGGAGCAGCACAAAGAGCGTGTGCACGACTCGATAGGAGGCTTTGGGAAGCTCTTGCGGGGAGGCGAGAATCCGGTAACGACTATTGGTGACTGGCTCCGCCGGCACGGCCGCCCGGTCTGTCGGAATCGGTGCAGCAGGCTCGGGCACCGAGGATGATGTGTTTTCCGCGGGAGTGATCCGCTCCACAGGGGCCACAAAGCGGTAGCCACGGCGGGCCAAAGTTTCGATGAACCGGGGATTGCCGGCCGTATCTCCGAGGGCTTCGCGAATGCGGTTTACAGCCGAGTTGACACCATGCTCATAATCGACGAAAGTGCCGCCGGGCCACAATTCTCGCGTGATCTCTTCCCGGGTCAACAGTTCGCCGGGCCGATCCAGGAGCATCATCAGCACCTGGAAGGGCTGTGCGCCCAACTTGAGGCGAATGCCCTGCCTGCGAAGCTCTCCGGTAACAGCGTCCGCCTCAAAAACACCGAAGCGATAGCGCCGCGCCGGCCGCAACTCTATTATGTCGTCCGTCATGCCGATGTCCAGTGTATCCGATTACGAGATGAATCCGCGCTTGCCACATAATGTACAACTTTCTATAAGCCTAACTGATACTGTCACTTGCACAGTGAGGAACAATCTTCAACAAGTGAGATTCCATGCATTGTTCCAGAGGCCGAAGCAGAGTAAGGTGCAGACCATGAAGTTTCGAGCATTTCCGGTTTCGCGAATAGGCTTCGTTCTTTGCGGGCTACTGATCTGTCTGGCTACGCACGGCCTGGTTGTTGCGGAAGCCCCGCCTGCCGCCGTTTCAGCTTTCAAGTCCTATATCGGCACGGTTGAGTCGCGGCTCGCTCAACAACACCGGACGCAAAATGGCTTCATCGCTCCGGTGGAGATCGGGGAGGAAGCGGAAATGCGCCTGCGCGGGGGAGAGCTGATCATCGAAAAGCAGACGCCTTCTGCCGGTGCAGAACTGTCGGGCGCGATGCTGCACCATTGGCGTGGGACTGCGTTTGCGCCGGGAGCCAAGGCGGCGGATTTCGAGCGGCTGATGAGGGAGTTTGGCTCTTATCCCCGGTACTTCTCCCCGCAGGTTCTGCAAACGAAGGTTCTCACACAGCGGGATGACCACTTCCAGACGGTGATGCGGGTACGGCAGCGGCATGTGATCACGGTGGTGATGGATACGGTATATGACATCAACTTTGGGCGACTGGATGCGCAGCATGGATACAGCGTTTCGCGGAGTACCAGGGTCTCAGAGATCGAATCTCCCGGCGGTTCTTCGGAGCGTGTGCTGAGTCCCAGGGAGGAGCACGGCTTCCTGTGGTGCCTTAACACCTACTGGAGTTACGAGGAGCGGGACGGTGGGCTATACATGCAGATTGAGTCGGTCTCGCTGACGCGTTCAATTCCTACCGGCCTGGGCTGGGCGATTGGGCCCTTCGTAGAGAGTGTTCCGCGCGAGTCGCTGGAGTTCACGCTTGGCGCTGTGTGCAAGGTACTGCGGAGATAGATCCGGTTCCCTATCCAGTTGAATATCCTCCGCAGCTGAAGCCGCGAACATTGTGGCGCGGTTGCAGCGTGGCGAGAGCCTCGCACTTTCAAAACTTCAACTTAGTCAAAGATCATTCGAAGGGAGAGGACCATGAGTGCTAGCTCAGTGACAACGAATCATGAAACTGGATTCCAAACTGCGCGGAGGGTGAACCAGGCGCTGACAGCTCGAATAGAAAAGCGCGTCCTCCAGTGGATGGCCGAGCGCGCGCCAAAGTGGCTCAGCTCAGACCAACTCACTCTGCTTGGGTTGATCGCGCAGATTGGGGCGGGGGTCTGCTATGCGCTTTCGCGTTTAGACCGCCGCGCCCTGCTGCTGGTTATTCTGTGCCTGGTTCTGAACTGGCTGGGAGACAGTCTGGATGGGACCCTGGCCCGAGTTCGCAAGCAGCAGCGTCCGCGCTATGGATTTTACGTCGATCACATGGTGGATGTCTTTGGTTCCATCGCACTGATGTGCGGGCTGGGCTACTCCGGATTCCTGCACTGGCAGACTGCGGTCGCAATGCTGGTTGCGTTTTTGTTGCTGTCATGCGAGAGCTACCTTGCCACGTATACATTGGACTGGTTTCAACTTTCGCAAGGCATTTTTGGCCCAACGGAGATTCGCATTCTGCTGATTATCGGGAACCTGGCACTGTTGCACAGCCCGTACTCGACATTGTTCGGCCACCGGGTGCTGTTGTTCGATTTAGGAGGAGCGATCGCCGCTGCCGGCATGTTTGCGATGGCGATCGTCGTAACCTTGCGCCACACGGCGCAACTCTACCGGCAGGAGCCGCTACCGTGAATACCTTTATCCGCTGGTTGAAGTTCAACCTGGTGGGGGCCATGGGGATGATTCTGCAACTGGCCACACTGGCTCTCCTGAACCGGTGTGCGCCCGGGCATTATCTTCTTGTTTCAGCGACCGCTGTGGAACTCACACTACTGCATAACTTCGTGTGGCACTTGCACTATACGTGGCGCGATCGACGCGACAACTCCGCATTGGCCGGACAATTGATGCGGTTCCATCTTTCAAATGGTCTGGTTTCAATGCTCGGGAATCTGGCGTTGATGCGCGTGTTGGTCGATGGCGCGCATATTCCCATCATCGCGTCGAATTGCATTGCGATTCTGTGTTGTTCGATTGTCAACTTCTGCCTGGGAAATCGTTGGGCGTTCGCGCTGAGAACACGGGCAACCCAGGGATAGTCCATCGCAGGACAGAAGCTATCCCACGTCAGACTACATAAGACAGCGCCGCAGTGAACAGAAGGCCAGCGACGGCAACAATCGTCTCGCAGACCGACCAGGTCTTGATCGTATCCACGACACTCATGTTGAAGTACTCCTTGACCAGCCAGAAGCCGCCATCGTTCACATGCGAGAAGATCAGCGAGCCTGCGCCTGTGGCAATGGCCAGCAGTTCAGGGTGAACGCCTGTACTGACCAGAGCAATCGGAGCCACGATGCTCGCCGCGGTGCTCATGGCAACGGTGGCCGAGCCGGTTGCCAATCGCATCAACGCGGCCAGCAGCCAGGCAAGCAAGAGCAGCGGGATGTGGCTGTTCACCGCAACCGCGATGATTGCCTGGGAGACCCCGCTGTCCTGCAATACCCTTCCAAACCCTCCGCCCGCGCCGACCAGGAGTGTGATGGCCGCTGTGGGCGCGAGACATTCATTGGTAAAGCGGAGGACAGTATCGCGATTGAAACCCCTCATTCGGCCCAGGGTGACAAAGCTGAGGAGCGCACCAATCAGCAATGCCATGTCGTCATTGCCTACCAGATGCAACACCTGGTTCACGGCGCTCATGGGTGTCGAAATCGCGTCTGCCCAACTTCCCAACATCATGAGCAGGACCGGGAACAGGATGGTGAACAAAGCGATTCCGATGCCCGGCAGATCCTGCTCCGAATCGGAATCGACAAACTGGTCGGCCATCGGGTTGTCTGAGGGTAGCGCAACGTGCGGGGCAATCAGTTTGGCGTAGATCGGCCCGGCGATGAGCGCGGTTGGAATGCTGACGAGAAGCGCGTAGAGAATCGTGCGGCCCACGTCGGCCTTGTAGAGAGTGACCGCCAGCAGAACGGCGGGGTGTGGGGGCACCAGTCCATGAACGACCGACAGGCCTGCGAGCATGGGCAGCCCAACCATGACCAGCGAAGTCTTGGTGCGCCGTGCCACCGTAAACACAATCGGAATCAGCAAGACAAAGCCGACCTGAAAGAAGGCAGGCAGGCCAACCACCAGCGCGATCACGGTCATGGCCCAGGGAATTCGCTTCTCGCCGAAGAGCCTGATTAGGGTGTAAGCGATCTGGTTGGCTGCGCCCGATTCCGCCATCATCTTGCCCAGCATGGTGCCCAAAGCAACAATGATCGCGATGTGCCCCAGTGTCCCGCCCATTCCCGCTTCAAAGGAATGAACCACCGTGGAAAGCGGCATGCGGGTGACGACGGCAAGAAACAGCGAACTGAGGAGCAGGGCTATGAAAGGGTTCAGCTTGGCGACGGCAACCAGCAAGATGAGGCCAACGACCGCAGCCAATGCCGAGACAAGCAAAAAGATACTGTGAGGATCGATCATATTGGGGTTCGGCGTTAGTGTTCAGTTTGAACTTCGGTAGAGGGCCAGGAGAAATGAAGTCGAGGTCAGGCGCTCGGAGCCCTGTAGGCCACGCAGTCAATCTCTACTTTGCAATCGACAACCATCCTCGATGCGACACAGGAACGCGCGGGAGGATGCTCGCCGAAGTACTCCTTGAAGACCGAATTGAATGCGGAGAAGTCGCGAGGATCGTCGAGCCAGACGCCGCACCGCACCACGTGCTCAGGTGCATAGCCTGCTTCCTTTAGTATCGCCAGAAGATTGCGAATTGCCTGGCGGGATTGAGCGGCGATGTTACCGACCAGCAATTCGCCGTCGATCATTGGGACCTGGCCCGAAACGTAGAGCCAACCACCGGCCTCAACCGCACGGGCAAAGGGAAGGTGCTGGCCACCTGCGCCTTTGCCGCCTTCCACGCCATACCTCTTGATGCTCATGCCGCGCTCCCTCGATAACCGAATTATTGAATCCAGGTTGTCTTGCCGCGAGCCACAAAACGTCCTGCCCTGTTTCCCGTGGCTCTTTGGTCGGTGTAGGAAAGTATACCGTTCACCCAGACACCCGCGATTCCATCGGCCGGGCGCAAGGGATCGGCGAACGTGGCCGCGTCGATGATTCTTTCCGCGTCAAAGAGCACGAGATCGGCCCAATAGCCTTCTCGAACCAGTCCACGCTCGGCCAGGCCGAATCTCTGCGCGGGCATTCCGGTCATCTTGTGAATCGCTTCAGGCAGAGAGAACAACCTTTGCTCGCGGCTATAACGGCCAAGCACGCGCGGAAACGTTCCCCAGAGACGAGGATGCGGGCGCGGGTCATTGGGCAATCCGTCCGAGCCAATCATGGTGGCGGGGTGGCGCAGAATCCGTAGCATGTCTTCCTCGGAGATGCTATGATAGAGGGCGCCAGCCGGCTGAAGCCGCCGTGCCGCATCGAGTTGGCTCACGCTCCATTCGTTGGCGATCTGCTCCAGGGTCCTTCCCCCGATTTCTGGATGGGGGACACTCCAGGTAATCGTGATTTTGACGCGCTCATCTACCTGCCCAAGGTCGAGAGTGCTGGAACCGGCCGAATAAGGATAGCAATCGCAACCTGCCTGTTGCGCGGCGCGCGCGGTCTCCAGAGCTTGCAGGACCTCGCCGCTCCGGCCCCAGTTGTCGACGCCCGCGCACTTGAGATGAGAGATGATGACTGGCACACTGTGGAGGCGTCCGATCTGAAACGCCTCTTCCATCGCATCGAGGATTCCCGCAGTCTCGCTGCGCATGTGCGTGGTGTAGACCGCCCCTGCCGATGCCAGTGGCTCGGCCAGGGCCAGCACCTCTTCGGTTGTGGCCGCACTTGCTGAGCCATAAGCTAGACCGGAACTGAGACCCAGCGCTCCCCCTTCGAGCGCCTCGCGCAACTGTGCCCGCATTGCGTCTATCTCTTCTCCCGTTGCAGGCCGATCGAGGCGGTCCATCTGGTTGTTGCGCAGAGCCGTATGGCCGACCAACGCGGCTACATTTACGGCTGGTCGAGCGTCGTGAATCGCTGCGACATAGTGAGCAAACGTCGGATAATTGAAATCGGCTGCGCCGCCAAGCAGATTCATCGGATCGGGCGGCGCGCTGCGCAATCGTACCGGAGCCGCGCAAATGCCGCAATTGCCGACGATGACGGTCGTGACGCCTTGCGAGAGTTTTGGGAGCATTTCCGGTTTGCTGACTACGGCGATGTCGTCGTGCGTATGAACATCGATGAAGCCGGGCGCAAGAGCCAGTTCTTTTGCATCCACCACAGCCGTTGCGCGGAAATCGAGGGAGGGCCCGATCCTGGCGATACGGCCATCACGGATGGCCACATCGAGAACCTCAGAAGCAGAGCCGCTGCCGTCCAAGACGCTCGCATTCCGAATAAGTGTGTCGCAACTCGACATATCTGCTGCTTAAGAATATAGGCTATATGTGTCGCAGTTCCAAAGCAGTCAATGGTTTTGTACCGGGATCTGTTGGAGAATCATTCAATGAACGATCAGGCATCGACAGACAAGGTCGCATCCTCTGCAATTGGATTGCTCAACAAGGGCCTCGGCTTTCTGGAGCAGCCGATCGAACCCGGTGAGATTGCGCGGCTTGATTGGAATCTGCTGCACGAAGATCTCAGTCTGCCTTCGGCCGTGTTGTATCGGGAGAAGCTGGTCAATAATCTGAATTGGATGGAGCAGTTCATTGCGGCCTACGGCGTCAAACTGGCGCCTCATGGCAAGACCACGATGGCCCCGAAGCTGTTTCAGATGCAGTTGCAGGCAGGCGCGTGGGGAATCACACTGGCAACCGCACATCAGACCCTGGTGGCTTATGCGCACGGAGTACGCCGCGTCCTGATGGCGAACCAATTGGTGGGCAAAGAGAACATGGCCACTATTTCGCGCCTGCTCGATGACTCCGGTTTCGATTACTACTGCCTGGTGGATTCAGCCGCACAGATCGACCAGTTAGGAGAGTTTTTCTCACAGCGCGGGCAGTGCCTGCGTGTATTGCTCGAGTTGGGCGTCGACGGCGGTCGTGCGGGTGTGCGCAATGAGGACCAGTTGGTTTCAGCGCTCAAAGCTTTGTCGCGCTGGCGCGAAGCGGTTGCTCTGTGCGGGATCGAAATCTATGAAGGGGTGCTGAATGACGAAGACTCCATTCGGAAGTTCCTTCAGCGTGCAGTTGATGTCACCCAAAGGCTTATGGCTGAGGATAGATTTCAGCGCGCGCCCGTCGTGCTTTCCGGCGCGGGCTCGGCATGGTACGACGTTGTAGCCGAGGTTTTTACCGCTGCAGGTTTCTCCGACGCCGTCGAGATCGTACTGCGCCCTGGCTGCTACCTCACGCACGACGTCGGCGCGTACCGCGAGGCACAGGCAAGAATCAAGCAACACAACCCGATTGCCCACAGGATGAGTGCGGGACTCTTGCCCGCGCTTCATATCTGGGCGTACGTGCAGTCAAAAACGGAAGCAGAGAAGGCGATTATCGGAATGGGCAAGCGCGACGCCGCCTTTGATTCCGGACTTCCCTCCCCTGCGCTCTGTTTCAGACCGGGAGATACCGCGCCCAAAGCTGCCCCGGCCCACTGGACGGTAACGAAGATGATGGACCAACACGCATACATGCAAATCGCGGCGGATGACGACCTGCGCGTAGGCGACATGATCGGATTCGACATCTCACATCCCTGCCTGACCTTCGATAAATGGCGGGCATTGCCGGTGCTTGATGCTCAATACAGAGTAGTTGACATCGTTCAAACATTTTTCTGAGTCAAACCCAATGGGTTCCGGATGGGAAAAGTCTGCAACTCGTTGATTCTACGTCGTATGTATTGAAATAGCTGCGCGCAGACTCTATCGATACAATCACCAGCATTCTGATCTCGCTCTCGAAACCCCAAGAGACCAGAGGCCGAAGAACGACCCCACAACCAAAGAAGAGCTACCGGTCCTCCAACGTCTCTGCTAGTTAACTCATCTAAGCCAACATCAGCGGTAAGACCTTACCGTTGGATTATGGGGGTGCCGTGGGAAGTTCGAGCAAAGTCGGCGTTGGTCAATTCCCTGACATTGAGCATGATCTCAAATGAATCCGCGAGATGACCGCCCGACGGGCATGAACAAGCTGTGGCCGGACGCACGGGCCGCACTGGACGGCATTGTGCTGGACGGGATGTTGCTTGCGATCGGCGGCTTTGGCTTGTGCGGCATTCCTGAGGCTCTGATTCTTGCGCTGCGAGAGACCGGCGCACGCAACTTGACCATCGCCAGCAACAACGCCGGCGTGGATGGCTGGGGGCTTGGGCTTCTGCTCGAGACGCATCAAGTCAAGAAGATGATCTCGAGTTATGTCGGCGAGAACATCGAGTTTGAGCGACAGTTTCTTGCCGGCGAGTTGGAGGTGGAATTCTGCCCTCAAGGCACGCTGGCTGAGCGCATGAGAGCGGGAGGCGCGGGCATTCCTGGTTTCTATACCCGCACAGGAGTGGGAACGCTGGTGGCTGAAGGTAAGGAGCACAAAGAGTTTGATGGGACAACTTACCTGCTGGAGCGCGGGATTCGGGCCGATGTTTCCCTGGTAAAAGCCTGGAAAGCCGACCTCCATGGGAATCTTGTTTACCGGCGCACAGCGCGAAACTTCAATCCGCACGCGGCCGCTTGCGGCAAGGTCACCGTGGCCGAGGTGGAGATCGTCGTCCAGCCGGGAGAACTCGATCCGGACGAGATTCACACGCCAGGAGTCTATGTGCACCGGTTGGTGCATCACCCTCATCCTGAAAAGCGGATTGAGAAGAGAACCACTCGCGAGGAGTAAGTCCGTGGCATGGAGTCGTCATCAGATGGCCGCACGCGCCGCTCGGGAGTTACGGGATGGCATCTATGTCAACCTGGGCATCGGCATTCCCACTCTGGTGGCCAATTACATTCCCGCCGGAATAACCGTGATATTGCAGTCGGAAAATGGCCTGCTGGGCATGGGTCCCTTCCCGCGCACATCCGAAATTGATGCCGATCTGATCAACGCCGGAAAAGAGACAGTGACCTTTGTTCCGGGCGCTTCGACATTCTCAAGCGCCGACTCCTTCGGGATGATTCGCGGCGGACATATCGACCTGGCGATTCTCGGAGCCATGCAAGTTTCCGAGCGCGGCGACCTAGCCAACTGGATGATTCCCGGCAAGCGAGTAAAGGGCATGGGCGGCGCAATGGATCTCGTTTCCGGAGTGCGGCGCGTGATCGTAGTGATGGAACACATGGCTGCGGATGGTCGCGCCAAGCTGGTGCGGAGGTGCTCGCTGCCGCTTACGGGAGCGGGCGTGGTGGATCGCGTGATCACCGATCTTTGCGTAATGGATGTTACGCCTTCGGGCTTCGAGGTGATTGAACTGGCCGATGGAGTTGCCCCTTGCGATGTAGAGATGTGGATGGGGGCTCCGGTGCGCTTCAATGAGGCTGTGGCTCAGCTTTGATCGGTGCAGCTATCCTGGCCACACCGGCTTCCGCTTCTCGAGAAATGCAGCAACGCCTTCGCGAAAATCTGGCGTTTCCCGCGCCTGCGCGCTTGCTTCCAACGCTTCCGCAATCGCCGCGTCGAGCCACGCTTTGTTCTGCGCGGCCATCATGCGCTTGGTGGCGGCAAGGGAGCGCGGGCTGTTCGCGACGAGAACTTCTGCCAGGGCCTGCACGCGACCGGGCAGATCTTCGGGCGGCACGACTTCATGCACCAGGCCCAGGCGATGCGCCTCCTCGGCATCGAAGAGACGGGCAGTCAACAGGAGGTCGCGGCTCCGCTTGTCTCCGATTTGAAGGGCTAAATACGCGGAAACCAGCGCGGGCACAAAGCCTATCCGCGCCTCGGTATAACCGAACTTTGCAGCGGGCGTGGCCAGCGTGAAATCGCAAATCATCGCCAGGCCTGTTCCGCCGCCAATCGCAGCGCCGTGCACCGCCGCGATGGTGGGAATTGGCAGTTCGTACAAGTCGCGGAAGAGCCTTGCGATTCGCTCCGTGGTCACTCGCAATTCTGCAGCGGGCTTGTCGTTCATGGCTTGCAGCGACGAAAGATCCAGGCCGGAGCAGAACGCATCGCCTGCGCCGGCCAATACGACCACGCGACAGCCGCTTGCGGCGGCCTCTTGCATGGCGGCGATCAACTCCAACTGCATCTCGGGAGTCATCGCGTTGCGGCGTTCTGGACGGTTCAGGGTGATGGTCCGCACCGGGCCATTGTCCGCAATCAGTATGGTCGAATAGCTCAACCTGTCCTCCAACTTGACAGCATGCTGGTACTTCAACTGTTAGCGCCGCTAATTCACGGCGGTGCCGCAGCCGGCGGCAATCTCCCCGCCGGCGCGGATCATTTCGTCGAGAGGTCCAAGCGCGGGAAGACTGGCGCCGCATTCCTTCAATTCCGCAATCAATACTTCGGTGGGGATATTGCCTACCTGCGCATCCTGCGCAAATGGGCAGCCTCCGAGCCCGCCGATGGCCGCATCGAATCGCCTGCAACCGGCTTGAAACGCGGCGCGAATGCGGATTGGAGCCTGGTTCCGCCGCGCATGTAGATGGGCGCCGAATTCTACTTCGTGACGCACGGCAAGAACCGCGGCCATCGTCTCTTCGATTTCTTCGGGGGACGCCGACCCGACAGTATCCGCAAGCGATATCTGGCGCACGTCCGAGTCAATCAATAATTGGCAAGCTTCCAATACGTTGCGGGTACTCCACGCTTCGCCATAAGGGTTTCCGAAGGCCATCGATAGATAGGTCACGACATCAAGCCCGGAATCGCGGGCCAACGAGACGATCTGCTGCAGTTCATGCAGCGCCTCCTCCGGCGTTTGATGTTGATTGCGCTGAAGAAACTGGGAAGAGATGGAATAGGGAAAGCCAAGCGTGCGGACGGCGCCGGTGCTTATCGCCCGTTCCGCGCCTTTCCGGTTCACGACGATTCCGATGATTTCCACTTGCTGCGGAGGCTTGAGAAGCTTCAGCACTTGTTCTGAGTCTGCCATCTGGGGCACTGCCGCTGGGGAAACGAAACTCACGGCATCGATGTGCGTGAAGCCTGCTTCGATCAGTTTGCGAAGATAAGCGACCTTCACCTCCGGCGCAATAACGCCTGGCAGCCCTTGCCAGGCATCCCTGGGGCACTCCACGATCTTGACCGGATCGCCTGTCATTCCTTCAATCCGTACTCGCGTGCGCTGCCATCGCCATTATCCCCTCGATGGGTGGACCCTGAGAATCTCCCGGGCAATGACCATGCGTTGGATCTCGCTGGTGCCTTCGCCGATCGTGCAGAGCTTCACGTCGCGGTAGAACTTCTCCGCGGGGTAATCCTTGATGAATCCGTAGCCGCCGAACAACTGCACTGCCTCATTGCAGACGCGCACGGCCACTTCGCTCGCAAAGAGCTTGGCCATGGAAGACTCGCGCGTTACCTTGCGGCCCGCGTCTTTTAGCACCGCGGCCCGCTGGGTGAGCAGGCGCGCCGCGTCCAACTCGGTTGCCATATCGGCCAGCTTCCATTGGATGCCCTGAAATTCGGCGATCGCCTTTCCAAACTGCCTCCGCTCTTTCACATATTTCAATGTCGCATCCAGGGCGCCGCGCGCAATGCCGAGAGCCAACGCCGCAATCGAAATTCTACCGCCATCGAGGACCCGCATGGCATCGATGAACCCCTCGCCCTCTTTGCCTAACAAATTCTCAGCTGGAATTTCGCAGTCCTCAAAGATCAATTCGCTGGTGTCGCTGGCTCGCAAGCCCAGCTTATTTTCCTTCTTGCCCGGCCGGAATCCCTTGGTTCCCTTCTCCACCACAAAGGCCGACAGACCGTGCGTCCCCTTGCTCTTGTCCGTCACGGCAATCACCACCGCGATGTCCGCGTATCGTCCGTTCGTGATGAAGGTTTTGTTTCCGTTCAAAACATAGCGGTCGCCCTTCTTGACCGCAGTGGTGCGCGCGCTGCTTGCATCCGATCCCGAGCCCGGCTCGGTGAGGCCCCATGCTGCAAGACACTCACCTCTTGCGAGAGGCTGCACGTACTTTCTTTTCTGCGCTTCATTTCCCGCTAGAAAGATGTGGTTGGTCCCCAGTGAGTTGTGCGCGGCTACTGTGATTCCAAGCGAGCCATCTGCCGCGGAGAGTTCTTCAATTGCCATTACGTAATCGACATAGCCGAGTCCAGCGCCGCCGTACTCGGGGGGAAAGATGATGCCCAGCATGCCCATGGCGCCCAGCTTCTTTACTACTGCCAGCGGGAATTCACTGGCTTCATCCCAGACCATCACGTTGGGCACAATTTCGCGGGCGGCAAAGGTCCTGATCTCACGCCTGAGCTGCGCTTGATCTTCCGTAAGCTCAAACGGGTATAAGGATTCTTCATGGTGCCGTTCAGGTTCCGGGTCCGGCTTCCTAAGCGGTGCGGTTGCCATGGGATACTTCTCCTGCTGGATGGTAAGATGCAGCGGTCTTATCGCGGGTAGAGCTAATCCAAAAGAAAACCGGATCAGGTCTGCAAGACTCCGGGATTGAACCGCGGCGCCTCAGAATTCAAAGCGCAGGCTTCAAGCGCCTCAATCAACACCTCTCGTGTTTGCGCCGGGTCAATGATGGCGTCGATCCAGAGCCGTGCGGCGCCATAGCGCGGATCGGCCTGTGCATCGTAATCGGCGCGAATCTCATCGTGAAGAGCCGCCCGTTCAGCATCAGACAGTGTCTTGCCGCCGCGCTCCAACTGCCGGGCGCGCACCTCGGCAAGCGTGCCTGCAGCGGCGGCGCCGCTCATTACCGCATAGCGCGCGGTGGGCCACGCGAACAGAAAGCGTGGATCGTAGGCCTTGCCGCACATGGCGTAATGTCCGGCGCCAAAGCTTCCGCCTACGATCACCGTGATCTTCGGAACCACGCTGGTGCTCACCGCCGACACCATTTTGGCTCCGGCCCGAATGATCCCCGACCACTCTGCATCCTTGCCGACCATGAAACCATTTACATCGTGCAGGAACACCAAAGGCACCAGGCTTTGATTACAGTCCATGATGAAACGGGCTGCCTTCTGTGCGCTCTCTGTGTATATGACCCCGCCCACTTCAATCCGCGGCGTGCCTGCGGCCGGGCCCATCGTTGCTGTCCGGTTCTGGTTGGTTTTCTGGTTAGCGACAATGCCCACCGCGTGGCCGCCAATCCACGCATATCCGCAAAGGACAGTGCGGCCGAACTCGGCCTTGTACTCATCGAATTCACTTCGATCAACGATGCGGGCAATCACTTCATGCATGTCATATGCGTTACTTGCGCCTGGTTCGGGATTGAGTAATCCATAGACATCTTCAGCGACATATTTTGGCGCATCGCTTGTTGCGTCGAATTCCCTGCGTCGAAAGATCTCTGCAGGCGGGCGCTGGCCCATCTTTGCCACCAGCGACCGTAAACGTGCCAGACACAAGTGGTCGTTCGGTTCTTTAAAGTCGACGGTGCCAGAGATTTCGGCATGCATGGCCGCGCCACCCAGTTCCTCCGCCCCTGTCTTCTGCCCGATTGCCGCCTGAACCAGCGACGGCCCGGCCAGAAACAACCCGGAGCCCTCCGTCATCAAAACAGTGTCGGTCATGACGGGAAGATAGGCGCCGCCTGCCACGCACATGCCCATGATTGCCGTAATTTGAGGAATCCCGAGCGAACTCATCACGGCGTTGTTGCGGAAGATGCGTCCAAAATCATCGGTGTCGGGAAACACATCCTCTTGAAGGGGCAGGAACACGCCCGCAGAATCGACGAGGTATAGCGTCGGGATGCGGTTTTCGAGCGCGATGGTTTGTACGCGCAGAACCTTCTTGGCGGTCATCGGGAAGAATGCGCCGGCTTTGACCGTGGCGTCATTGGCGACGATCATGCAAAGTCGGCCGCTTACACGTCCCAGGCCGGTTACTACTCCGGCAGACGGCGCGCCCCCATAATCCGTGTACATTCCGTGCGCAGCCCAAAGGCCAAGTTCAAGTAATTCCGTTCCCTCATCCAGCAACAAGCCCAGGCGTTCCCGAACGGTAAGGCGGCCTTTCGCGCGCTGCGCCTCCGCTGCCTTTTCGCCTCCTCCAAGCCTGATCGACTGCTCCTCTGCGTGGAACCCAGCCATGAGAGTGAGGAGTGCCACGCGGTTCGCTTTCATGCGCGCAGATTGTGGGTCGAGTATCGACCGCAACTGGTTTGTAGCTTCCGAATCTTTCGCCATAAAGTCTTCTCTATGATTCAGATGCACATTTAGGTATAAAAGGCAGCGGCGCTGATCGCTTCTTTGAATTACTCAATCCGCTCCACAGCAATTGCAGTAGCCTCCCCGCCTCCTATGCAAAGCGAGGCTATTCCACGCCTGAGGCCGTATTTCCTGAGCGCCGAGAGCAAGGTGACCAGAATCCGGGCGCCGGATGCACCTATCGGATGGCCCAAAGCGCATGCTCCGCCGTGGACATTGACCCTTTCGTGGAGAAGGTCGAGATCGTGCATCGCGGCCATGGCCACCACCGCAAAAGCCTCGTTGATTTCGAACAAGTCGACCTCGCTGATCTTCCAGCCGGTACGTTCGGTGAGAAGACGAATGGCGCCAATGGGCGCCGTGGTAAAGAGGCCAGGGGCCTGAGCCCAAGTAGCGTGACCCCCGATGGCCGCAAGGGGCTTGACGCCACGCCGCTCTGCCTCGGAAAGGCGCATGAGCACGAGGGCCGCCGCTCCATCGGAGATTGAACTGGAGTTTGCGGCCGTCACCGTCCCACCTTCTCGAAATGCCGGCCTGGAGGTTGGAATCTTGTCCGGATTTGCCTTCTGCGGCAGCTCATCCAGGGTAATCTCGCGGTCTAACTTTGCCGATTTCACAGATACCGGAACAATTTCTGCCGCGAAGGTTCCATCAGCAGAAGCTTTCTGAGCCCTCAAAAGTGACGTCAAGGCAAAGTCGTCCTGCGCCTGCCGCGAAAACGAGTAGCTTTGCGCGCACTCCTCCGCGAAGGTGCCCATCAACCGGCCGCGGTCGTATGCGTCCTCAAGGCCATCGAGAAACATGTGATCAATGATCCGGCTATGGCCCATGCGATAGCCGGCGCGAGCGCGGTCAAGAAGGTAAGGGGCATTGGTCATGCTCTCCATACCGCCAGCCACAACGATCCCGGCGCTGCCGGCAAGGATCAGGTCATGGGCCAGCATCGCGGCTTTCATGCCGGAGCCACACATCTTGTTGACGGTGGTTGCGCCGACGGAATAAGGCAGCCCGGCGCCGAGCGCGGCCTGGCGTGCTGGGGCCTGGCCAAGGCCGGCAGGCAGCACGCAACCAAAAAGAACTTCGTCAACGGATTCGAAGGGAATGCCGGCGCGCTCGACGCTGGCGCGGATGGCAACGGCTCCGAGTTCGGGGGCAGCCAGGTCCTTGAAGTCGCCCTGAAAGCCTCCGATCGGAGTGCGAGCGGAGCCGACAATAACGATGGGATCGAGAACAGCCATTCACTCTACCTGAGAGATGTTGTTAACGCGGGGCCATGCGCAGCGCCCCGTCGAGCCGGATGACTTCACCATTCAGCATGGAGTTTTCGCAAATGTGCTTTACAAGGGCCGCATACTCGGCGGGACGGCCCAAACGGGCTGGAAAAGGAACGCTCTTGCCGAGGGATTCCTTCACCTCCGGCGTGAATCCGGCCATCATGGGAGTCTCAAAAATGCCGGGCGCGATGGTGACAACCCGGATGCCGAAGCGCGCCAGCTCACGGGCGATTGGCAGGGTGAGAGACACGACTCCGCCTTTTGAAGCCGCGTAGGCGGCTTGTCCAATCTGGCCGTCGAAAGCAGCGATTGAGGCTGTGTTAACGATTACGCCACGCTCTCCGTCCTCACCCGGCACTTCTTTGGCGATGGCTTCAGCGGCCAGCCGGATCATGTTGAACGTCCCCACCAGATTGATGCTGATGGTTCTTGAAAAGGTGTCCAGACGGTGTGGCCCTTCGCGGCCGACGACCTTCTCGACGGGAGCAACGCCGGCACAGTTCACTAACCCGTGTAAATGGCCGAATACGTCGAGCGCCAGACTCACAGCAGCATCTCCATCCTTCTCGCTTGTAACATCGGTCGCAACAAAGCGCGCAGCCTTGCCTAACTGGGCTGCCACGGCTTCACCGGCGTCACGATTCACATCTGCCAGGATGGCCTGCGCTCCTTCACTCACCAGAAGGTGTGCGACGGCTGCGCCCAATCCCGATGCAGCGCCGGTGACCAGAAATACGTGATCCTTTATCCGCACTTGAAACTTCCTTGGTGAGGGTCAATTACTATGTCCCGTGCGAAGCATATCATTGCCAGCCGGTCTGCGATAATACTTCCGGATTGAACCGAGCCCTGGAGGCACATACTTTGAATGCTCCGTCACCTCACCAGCCAATTACCGAGTTGAGCGAAGAAGAAGTGTTGTTTCGCGAGAACGTGCGCCAGTTTGCCGGGAAGGAGTTGGCGCCCCTGGTGCGCGGAATGGATGAAGAGCAGCAGATGGATGCCGGTCTGGTGCGCAAGCTATTTGAACTGGGCCTGATGGGAATTGAGATTCCCGAGGAGTTCGGCGGCAGCGGCGGTACCTTCTTTGATGCGGTTCTAGCCGTTGAGACCATCTCGGCCGTGGACCCGGCGGTGGGGTTGCTGGTGGATGTGCACAACACTCTGGTGGTCAATGCGCTGTTACGCAGAGCTACGGCGGAGCAGAAACAGAGATTTCTTCCCGGGCTAGCATTGGACACGGTCGGGGCGTATGCGTTGAGCGAAGCAGTTTCGGGCTCTGATGCTTTCGCGCTGCAGATGCGCGCCGAGAAGCGCGGAGACGCCTATGTCCTGAACGGGCGCAAGCTCTGGATTTCAAATGCGAAGGAGGCAGGGCTGTTCATTGTCTTTGCCACGGTTGACGCGAGTGCGGGCTACAAGGGCATCACCGCGTTTCTTGTAGAGAAAGGCGCGGAAGGGTTCACGATCGGCAGGAAAGAAGACAAACTGGGGATTCGCGCATCGAGCACCTGTGAGCTGGTCTTCGACGAATGTTTCGTGCCGGAGGCGCACGTACTTGGCGACGTGGGCAAGGGCTACAAGATTGCGATCGAGACGCTGAACGAAGGACGAATCGGGATTGGGGCGCAGATGCTCGGGCTGGCCGATGGGGCGTGGAATCACGCGGTGAAGTATGCGAAGGAGCGAAAGCAATTCGGCAAGGCGATTGTGAAGTTTCAGGCAATGCAGTTTCAGCTTGCGGAGATGGCGACGGAGATTGAAGCGGCAAAACTGCTCGTTTACAACGCGGCGCGGCTCAGAGACGCCGGGCTCGACTTCCGCAAAGAGGCGGCCATGTGCAAGTATTTCGCCTCGCACACAGCGGAGCGCGTAGCTAGCCTGGCGGTGGAGGTCCTGGGCGGGCCCGGGTTTATCAAGGACTATCCGGTGGAAAAGCTCTATCGCGACGCCAAGATCGGAAAGATCTACGAGGGTACATCGTTCATGCAACTGGCTACCATCGCCAAACTGGTGTTGAACGATGGTTAGGGCATTCTGAAAAAAATGTGCCCCAGTTCAAATTGAATGTAGCTCTATGCCTGCTAAGATGCGGTGCAAGGGTGGTTTATGGCAAGTAACGTATCCCAAGGTTCGCCGGGCGCACGATTCCGGGCCGCACTTAGCGCCGAGAAGCCGCTGCAGATAGCGGGAGCCATCAACGCCTACACCGCGCGGCTGGCGGAAGCTACGGGATTTCGAGCGCTGTATCTCTCGGGGGGTGGTGTTGCCGCAAATTCGCTCGCGCTTCCGGACCTTGGGATCAGCACGATGGAAGACGTGCTGACCGATGTCCGCCGGATCACCGACGTTTCAACGTTACCGCTTCTGGTAGACATCGATACAGGTTGGGGCGGGGCCTTCAACATTGCACGAACCATCCGATCGATGATCAAAGCGGGCGCGGCGGCGGTGCACATTGAGGACCAGGTGAGTGCCAAGCGCTGTGGCCACCGGCCGGGCAAGGAACTGGTTGCAGCCCAAGAGATGGAGGACCGCATCAAGGCCGCCATCGATGCCCGCACCGACGAGCAGTTTGTGATCATGGCACGAACAGATGCGCTGGCGAGCGAGGGACTATCGGCGGCCATCGAACGCGCGCAGGCTTATGTGGCTGCCGGCGCCGACATGATTTTTGCAGAGGCGGTGACGGAAGCTGCGATGTACACAGAATTCCGCAAGGCAGTGGGCGTGCCCATTCTGGCCAACATTACCGAGTTTGGCAAGACGCCTCTTTTCACGCGGGAAGAACTGGCCCAGGCCGGCGTGGACATGATCCTTTACTGCTGCGCGGCTTACCGGGCCATGAATGCCGCGGCCCTGAGGGTGTATGAGACCATTCGCGCCGAAGGAACCCAGCACAACGTAGTCCCGCTGATGCAAACGCGGGAAGAGCTTTACAGGTATCTTGACTATCACGCCTACGAGGAAAAACTGGACGCTCTGTTTGCGAAGGACAAGGAATAGTGGTTTCCCCGGGATTCAGATGAATGGATGCTCTCCGGAGGTCGAGATGAGCGTAACAAAAGCTGGCCGCGCCCCTGCGGCCTTCAAGCCCAAGAAGTCAGTGGCGCTGTCGGGCACGCCGGCCGGGTCCACGGCCATCTGCACAGTGGGGCAGAGCGGCAACGACCTGCATTATCGCGGCTACGAAATCAGGGACTTGGCCGCTAACTGCTCGTTTGAAGAAGTAGCCTACCTGCTGATCCACGGTACGTTGCCAAATGCCGTGGAGTTGGATGCATACAGGGCGCGGCTGATCGGACTTCGCGGGCTGCCCCTGGAAGTCAGGCAGGCCCTGGAACTTCTGCCGCAAACGACAAACCCGATGGATGTGCTGCGAACGGGGGTTTCGGTGCTCGGTTGCGTGCTTCCCGAAGGTGCAAGTCACGCCGACACAGGCGCGCGCGCGATTGCGGACGCGCTGCTGGCGTCGTTCCCGTCGATGCTGCTTTACTGGCATCATTTCGCGCGCTACGGAAAGCAAATTGAAGTCCAAACAGCGGACGACTCGATAGCCGCGCATTTTCTTCACCTGCTGCACGGGAAGGCTCCGAGCGTTGAATGGGTTCAGGCCATGCAGGCTTCGCTGATTCTTTACGCGGAGCATGAGTTCAACGCTTCCACATTTACGGCGCGGGTCATTGCAGGCACAGAATCGGACATTTATTCCTGCATTGCCGGGGCCATTGGCGCTCTGAAGGGACCCAAGCACGGTGGGGCCAATGAAGTGGCTTTGGAGATTCAGGAGCGCTACGCTACTGCGGATGAAGCGGAGAACGATATTCGCAAACGTGTTTCTGAACACGAGGTGATTATCGGATTCGGCCATCCGGTGTATACGATCAGCGACCCGCGCAGCGAGATTGTGAAGGAAGTAGCGCGCGGGCTGGCGAGTGCTGCCGGCGACCGCGGACACTTTGCGATTGCGGAGCGCATCGAGAGTGTGATGCAGGACGCGAAGCGGATGTTTCCGAACCTGGACTGGTACAGCGCGGTGGCTTATCACGAGATGGGCATTCCCGTCGAGATGTTCACACCGCTGTTTGTGATGGCGCGAACGGCCGGCTGGTGCGCACATGTGATCGAGCAAAGACAGGATGGCAAGATCATTCGACCGTCCGCCGATTACATAGGCCCTGAAGACTTGAAGTTCGTTCCAATCCCAGAACGGAAATAGCTTTGGTCACTTAAGGAGATAGCTTGTCGTCGCACATTGGCAACGAAGGCCCCGCGCCCGATAAGGTCCTTGTGGACATCGCGGACTATGCGCTGAGTTACAAGGTCGAAAGCGAACTGGCGTACAGTACGGCGCGCTATTGCCTAATGGACACGCTGGGCTGTGGACTTGAGGCTCTGGAGTATCCGGCTTGCACCAAACTGCTGGGGCCAATTGTGCCAGGCACAACGGTTCCGAATGGCGCGCGCGTCCCCGGTACCAGTTTTCAACTCGATCCTGTGCAGGCCGCTTTTAACATCGGCGCGATGATTCGCTGGCTGGACTTCAACGATACCTGGCTGGCCGCGGAGTGGGGCCACCCGTCCGACAACCTGGGCGGAATTCTGGCCACCGCAGATTGGCTCTCGCGCACAAGTATTGCGAACGGCAGCCCTCCTATGGTGATGCGGAACGTGCTGACCGCGATGATCAAAGCGCACGAAATACAAGGTTGCATCGCTCTTGAAAACTCGTTCAATCGCGTGGGCCTCGATCACGTAGTGTTGGTAAAAGTCGCTTCGACCGCGGTGGTCTGCGAGTTACTCGGCTTGACGCGCGAACAAACCGTCGCCGCACTTTCGCTGGCATGGGTCGATGGGCAGAGCCTGCGAACCTATCGCCATGCGCCCAACACCGGTTCGCGTAAAAGCTGGGCCGCCGGAGACGCCACCAGCCGGGCGGTGCGCCTGGCGCTGATGGCGAGCGCGGGCGAGATGGGTTATCCAACCGCGCTTACCGCAAAGACCTGGGGTTTCTACGATGTGTCGTTTGGCGGCCAGGAGTTCCGTTTTCAACGGCCCTATGGCTCATACGTGATGGAGAACGTGCTGTTCAAGATCAGTTACCCGGCAGAATTTCACGCGCAGACCGCCGTTGAGGCGGCGATGACGTTGCACGCCGAGCTACTGCGGCTCGGCAGATCGACAGAGGACATTCGCAAGATCACGCTACGCACGCACCAGGCCTGCCTGCGCATCATTGACAAAAAGGGGCACCTGAGAAATCCTGCCGACCGCGACCACTGCGTGCAATACATGATTGCGATTCCGCTCATTTTTGGCAGGCTTGCGGCATCGGACTATGAAGATTCGATCGCCGCTGACCTGCGGATCGACACGCTCAGGGCCAAGATCGAGTGCGTGGAAGAGCCAGTCTTTACCGCCGACTACCATGACCCGGAAAAAAGGTCGATTGCCAACTCGCTGCGTGTGGAACTGAACGACGGCACGGTTCTGCAAGAGACGGTCGAGTACCCCATCGGCCATCGCCGGCGCCGCGAGGAGGGATTGCCGCTGCTGGTGGAGAAGTTCAAGACCAACCTGCGCCGGCACTATACCGAGCAGAAGCAGCAGCAAATCCTGGCCGTCTCCCTCGATCCACAGCGCCTTGAAACCATGCCCGTGAATGAGTATGTGGATATGTATGTTCGATAGGAATGCTCAGACGAGTTTGTGTCTCGACCAATCGCCGGAAGATTGCTGGGTTGCGGAAATTTGACATGGGTGGAGGACCAATTGGCATGGAGACCCCCCAGGCTCGGCTGAGACGACAACAAAGTCGAAACAGGCCCTCGATCCAGTCTTCGGCTGCAAATCCAGCGACGCTCTTCAGGCGACCTTGCCGCACTCGATTGCACAGGCGGCGCAGGCATCGGCGCAGTTCTTGCATGGCGGGTGCTGCGCGTGCTTGCGGCACTCGGCTTCGCAGCTCTTGCAGACTTCCGCCGCGAGCTTGGCGTAAGCCGCCAGATGAGTGGAGTTCTGTGCGGCCAAAGCGCGCAGACCGTTGCACACCACGGCGACCTCCCGGGAACTTGCCGCGCATGCAGCCATTGTCTTGTCGCCGCCGGCAAGCATTTCAACGCAGTGGCCGGTACAAATCTCGGCCGCACTCGAACACCTGCTCGCGGCGTCGATCAGAGCCTGGTTTTTGGCCCCGCCTTCATGGTGGTGGTGAGGCATCTCCTGAGCAACCGCCGAGAGCGCGGTGGCCGAAACCGCTGCCGCTCCCATTGCGTATAACATTCCACGACGATCCATCGTTCTCTCCTTACTACGGGCGAATCGTACTCTGAAAGTCTGGGGAAATCAACGGTTTGCGCAGAGAATTCTGCTGCAAAACCAGCCCGCTGGAGCAACCCAAAGCTGCTAATCTGCATATAATTAGTCAAAGATCACCTCAATTCTTCCATGCGGCGTTCGATTGCACTTTCGCTGGTCCTAATGTTCGGCTGGTTGCTGACGGCGCCGCTGTTCGCCCCGGATTCCGAGCAGAGCCTTCCGGCCTGCTGCCGCCGGAACGGCAAGCATCATTGCATGATGCACCTCACGGGCCAGCCTGGCGGCAAGGGAACGGGATTCACATCTGTTGCAGAAAAATGCCCCTGCCTGCCAGACAGCATCGGGGCTGTTCATACCGCAAAATACAAGCCGGAAGCAGGACAGCAGTTCTACTCCGAAGTCGCATTCCATCCGGCGTACGCTCCGCAGACCGAAGCCCATTCCCGCATCTCATTTCTCCTCAGCCATCAAAAGCGCGGACCTCCTTCTCCCCTCGCCTGAAAGTTTGTAGTCGTTGCGGAAGGGACTTGCATAGTCAATCCCTTCCTGACACTTCGCGATTTCTTTCAGAAAGAGGAAAGTCATGAAAGCCACGTTTGTCCTGGCGTTGCTGCCAGTTGCTTGCCTGTATTGGCCGACGACGCTCATTCACGCTCAGAATGGTCCCGCTCCGGGAATCGAGATCTCTGCCGATGCTGAGCCGGAACAGCACCAGACGACTCCCTGTGCAAAGGAAGATCCTGCCGCACCCGGCCGCATCGCCGGAGTCTTAAAGGATCAGTCCGGCGCAGTTGTCCAGGACGTAAGGGTGGAAGCCTGGAATCTCATTTCAGGTGTGAAAAGGTCTACCACGACCGGAGCCGAAGGCCGCTTCGTCTTTGATGGAGCCGCCCAGGGCCGCTACCAGATCACCGCCATTGCCACCGCATTTCAGATCGCAATCGTCCGCAATGTAATTGTCTTGCCCTGCAAAGAAACGACCGTAAATATCGTTCTGAGAATCGCTCCGGCGATGGCCGTTGTTGAGGTAATAGATCAGACCATCGAATCCGGCGCGACAACCCGGCAGTTGGACGCTGGCGACCAGGCGCGAAGCCACAATGCGGCCGAGCTCGCCGGCACCGCCCCCGGCGTCAGCCTGCGCGAAAACGGTCAGCTTGCCTCGGTTCCGCTGCTGCACGGAATGGGAGACGAGCGCACCAAATTGGTGGTTGACGGTATCACTATCTCCTCCGCGTGCGCCAACCACATGAATCCTCCGCTATCTTATATTGCCCCGTCCCACGCGGCCGGGTTGAAGGTTATGGCTGGTATCACTCCAGTCAGCCAGGGTGGCGATAGCATCGGTGGAACGATTTCAGTCGAATCACGGGTGCCGGTCTTCGCAAGCGGGAATGAGCGGGTGCACGAGGAGTATACGTCTTCAGGGTTCTTCCGCAGAAACGGACAGAACTATGGCGGATCGATGACGGAGTGGATCGCCACGCGCAACTTGGGAATTGGCTATTCCGGGTGGTGGACAACCAATAGTAACTACACTGACGGCAGCGGGCACAAGGTCACTTCAACCTATGCTCAAAGCACTGACCACACGTTGACCGTCGCGGCCCAGGGAGCGCGTAACTTCGTGACCGTTGAAGCCGGTCTTCATCATGTTCCGTACCAGGGCTTCCCAAATGCGCAGATGGACCTCGTGCGCAATTATGCCGAATCCCTCAACCTGCACTACCACAGAAGCTTTGAAGGCGGTGGAATTGATTCGCATGTCTACTGGCAGGGCGCATGGCACTCGATGAACATCGGCCACGACAAGTCCACGTTCCCCATGCCCATGTGGATGCCAATGAATACCCATGGAAGGGACTTTGGCTACACTGCAAATCTCGACGTCTCGCTCTCAGCGCGCCACACTCTGCAGGCTGGCAATGAATTCCATCGCTTCGTGCTCGATGATCGATGGCCGGCAGTTCCAGGCACAGCACCGATGATGGGTCCCAATACGTTTGTCAACATGAACAACGGCCGCCGCTTCCGCGCGGGAACCTTCGCCGAGATCGCCAGCAAGTGGCGCCCGCAGTGGACCACCCTCATCGGCCTTCGCAACGATACGGTCTGGACGAACGCAGACCCAGTCCAGGGCTACTCTGACATGATGTACGGTAACAACGCGAATGCCTTCAACGCGTTGAACCGGGCCAGGACGGATGTAAATTTCGACTTGACCGGCATGGCTCGTTATCAGCCGAATCCGTCCAGTACCTTCGAGTTTGGCTACGCTCGCAAGACCCGTTCGCCCAACCTCTATGAACGCTACGCATGGTCAACCAACATGATGGCCAGCGGAATGATCGGCTGGTTCGGCGACGGCAACTACTATGTGGGCAACGTCGACCTCAAACCGGAGACCGCCAATACAGTGAGCGGCTCAGTAGCCTTGCATGTTGCGGCAGACGCACCATGGGAATTCAAATTCACGCCGTACCTGACCTACATCCAGAACTACGTCGACCTGGATACGCTGATGACTGCGACATATGGCATGAGCACATTTGCCCAACTGCAATTTGCAAATCACAACGCACGGATTTACGGAACCGATCTCTCTGGCATGGGCTCCATTTGGAATAGCCCCACCTTTGGGCTGGCGAAGATCGGCGCCGTTGCAGGCTGGCTGCACGGAGAGCGGCTCGACACTTCATCAGGGCTCTACCAGATGATGCCGGTCAATGTCCGAATCGCCTTCGACGAGGAGCTGAAGGGATTCACAGCCGGGGTTGGCGTCCAGACGGTGGACCGCAAATCGAACACAGATCCTCACCGATTCGAGCAAAAGACACCAGGCTACGCGCTCTTCAACGTCCATGCAGGCTACCGGCACGGTCATCTTCTCGCGAACGCGGCCGCCGATAATCTGCTAAACAAAACGTACGAATTGCCGCTGGGAGGAGTGAATTTCGACGATTTCATGGCCAGTATGTGGATGGACCAGATAAGACCGCTGACCGGGCGGGGGCGATCCGTCTCATTCAACCTGACCGCGCAGTTCTGACCCCGTCGAAGTGCATCTCAGAGCAGAAGGGGAGCCCGTCTGCGTGACGCGCCGCCCTTCCGCTCGAAGCAGCGGCTCATGCACAGAGTGTTACTGCTGTTTGAGCTTCTTGACTTTGAACAAACGCTCACATTTTTAGGTTTGATATCAATACAACCAGTGCAAGCGTTGTCCCGCGCGGCGAAGATTGATGCGATTGACTCCTGCGGCTGATTTCCTGTATAGGATTGAACTACGATGAGGCGTTTCTTCTCCATTTTGATGATTCTGCTGTTCGGGCTGGGGCCGCTTTCGGCAACCCTGCCGGCCAGTGCAGAGTCTCGCCTCCCGGCCTGCTGCCGCCGCCATGGAACTCACCACTGCGCCATGTCCGCTAAAATGGCCGCAGGGGAATCCCAGGCATCATCCGAATCGGACCCTGTCTTCACGACACCATTACACTGCCCCAGTTTTCCTGGCACTGTGGCAGCTTCCACGACGCCGATTCACGCCCTGGTAACCCCAGCGGCTGGCCTGCCGGTTCTGTTCGCGCAGACTCACTCTCCTTCCGCCAGCGCCGGCGCGACGCAGATGACCCAGTTTGGCGCCCACACCAATCGCGGACCTCCGGCCTCCCACATCTCCTGAAGAATCAGTTGAAGGCCCCGTTTCTCCAAGCAATGAGCGGGTTTCGGCCAATCCCCGGCTGAGCAGACCGGCATGAGATTCACGTCTTGAAATCGTGACTCTCTCCCAAGTCAGGCCTGCCTTCGATGAATCCCTTCATAGCACAGCGCATGATTCGCAGAACTCTGCACGTTCGCGAAGCTGTCTGCGCACTTGTCGATGTTCCCGGAGGTTGGTTCCATGCGCATCTCGTCCCGCTTTGTTCTGGCTCTCCTGGTTGCCTTATCGATTCCTGCACTAGCCACAGTCTTCGCCACCGTCCACGGAGTTGTCCACGATCCGCAGCACCGGCCCGTGGCAAACGCCAAGGTCACGCTCCGGGCCGCGGATTCCGCGTTTGCATTGAGCGCCACCACGAACTCCGACGGCAACTTTGAACTGGCACAGTCTCCCATCGGTGCTTACCATTTACAGGTTGAAGCGGAAGGATTCGCAACCGTCACGCAGACGATCGTGATCGCATCTGGCACCAATCCCGTGATCCATGTCGCGCTGCCCGTAGCTTCAACCACACAGACCGTGGTCGTGGAGGGCGCCGCAGCTCAAGTGGACTCCGTTACGCCAACTACGTTGGTAAGCCGGCAGATGATTGAGGAGACCCCGGGCGCCAGCCGTGCTACATCGTTCGCTGCCATCACCGACTACGTACCCGGCGCCTACATGTGCCATGACATGCTGCACATGCGGGGCGGACACCAGACCAGTTGGCTGATCGATGGCGTCAATATCCCCAACACCAGCATCGCCTCCAATGTCGGTCCGCAAATCGCTCCGTCCGACACCGATCAGATCGAGGTCCAACGCGGAGGTTACACGGCAGATATCGGCGACCGTACCTATGGAGTCTTCAACGTCGCGCCACGCAACGGCTTTGAACGCGACCGCGAGGCGGAGTTGCATCTTACTGGCGGAAACTTCTATACCGGCGAAACTTCGCTCTCCGCAGGGGACCACTCGCAAAAGACAGCATGGTATGCGAGCGTGGCCGCAGCACGCTCCAACTACGGACTTGAGACACCTGTCGCCGCGGTTGTGCACGACGCTACCAATTCGCAGAGCGGTTTCGGTTCGTTCCTTGCGAATCCAAATGCAAGCAACCAGTTCCGCTTCCACGGCCAACTGCGCCAGGATTTCTTCCAGGTTCCCTTCGACCCGAACGCCAATAGCTGGCTCAACCAGTTATACGATTCCAGCGGACTGCGTGATGGACAGACGGAGCGGGACGCCTTCCTGATTGCCGATTGGGTGCATACCCTGTCGCCCAGTGCCATTTTTGAGATCGCCCCCTTCTACCACTGGAACGTGGCCAACTACGACTCGAAAGTGACAGACGCCCCCACCGCCACAACATGGGACCGCACCTCACACTACGCCGGCTTGCAGGCCAGCGTGCGCGGTGAAGTCAAGCGCAATAACCTTGCAGCCGGCTTCTACTCGTTCTATCAGCACGATGCATCTCTCTTCAGTGTGGTCTTCAACGATGGGTCTGGCACAGGGCCCATCAGCGAGACGGACGCCGTCTCCGGCGGCATTGTCGAAGAGTCGTTCTCTGACAGTCTTCGCGTGAACGATTGGCTGACTTTGCTGGCCGGTGTGCGCCTTTCCTCGTTCCATGGCGGCATCGTTGAGAACCACGCCGACCCTCGTTTTGGCGCAACCTTCAGCATCCCCCGGCTGCACTGGGTTCTGCGCGGATTCTACGGGCGCTATTACCAAGGGCCGCCTCTGGTCAGCATTCAGGGACCGCTGCTTGCCTACGCGAATACCAACAACACAAGCTTAGCCGTGCTGCGCGGCGAGCGCGATGAGGAGCACGAGTTCAGCATTCAGATTCCCTGGCGCGGATGGGCGCTGGACGTCGACAACTTCAAGACACGGGTCAAAAACTTTCTCGACCACTCCAACATCGGCGAGTCCAACGTCTACATCCCCATCACTGTGGACGGAGCTTTGGTGCGTGCATGGGAAGCTACACTACGCAGCCCATCGTTGTGGCGGCGAGGACAGTTTCACCTGGCCTACTCCAATCAGATTGCCGAGCAGCGCGGAGCCATCAATGGCGGTCTCATCTGCACGTCGGGCTGCGACACAAGCGTCTACTACACGCCGGTCGATCACGACCAGCGGCAAACGCTCAACACTGGCTTCACCGCCACTCTGCCTATGCGCAGCTGGTTCTCAAGCAACGTGTACTACGGCTCGGGCTTCTCGAACGGTACCGCCGGCGCCACCGATGCCAGCGGCAATCTCATCAGTCCGTACCAGGGTCACTATCTCCCCGTGCATACAACGTTTGATGTGGCCGCCGGCAAAACCTTCGGCGAGAACTTCAGACTCGCTGCCACGGTCGTCAACGTCACCAATCATCGAGTACTCACCGATAGCTCGTTGACCATCGGCGGATTCCACTATAACGACCCACGACAGATCTCCGCGGAACTGCGCTACCGCTTTCATTTCTAGGCCTGATCAACCCTATCAATCGCATCCCGGGCCACCAGTTGGAGAAGGCAGAGTAGAGATCAGCTGCACCTTGCTTATTTCCCTCTCGCGCAACCACGTAAAGATGACAGGAGTCACGATCAGAACGTGGACGAGAGAACTGAGCATTCCTCCCAACACAGGCGCTGCCAGCGGCTTCATAAACTCCGCGCCGGTGCGCGTGGACCATAGCAGCGGCAGAAGTCCCGCAACTACAGTTGCCACCGTCATCACCTTGGGGCGAAGTCTCAGAAGGGCGCCTTCGATTACCGCCTCCTTCAGTCCGTCCCGAGTGAGCTTTCCATCGGCTGCCTTGCGCCGTGCCACAGCATCTTCCAGGTAGATCACCATCACCACGCCGGTCTGGACAGCAGTTCCGAACAATGCAATGAAGCCTACCCATACGGCCACCGAGAAGTTAAGGCCGAGAGCCTTGACGAGGAAAACGCCGCCCGTGAGCGCAAATGGAACCGCCAGCAGCACGTGTGCTGCCTCTTTGAAAGAGCCGTATGTGCGATAGAGCAGAACGAAGATCACCAGTAGCACAACGGGAATAACCATTTCCAGACGCTTCCGCGCACTGATCTGGTTTTCGTATTGGCCGCTCCACTCGACGTAGTAACCCGGCGGCAGCTTTACCTGTTCGGCGACTTCCCTCCTGGCCTGATCAACGAAACCACCCACATCGCGCCCCCGCACATTCAGCAGTACCGAACCGCGCAACAACCCGTTTTCACTGCTGATCATCGAGGGACCCATGGTCGTCTGGATGTTGACCACTTTGCTCAGCGGCACCTGTGCCCCATTGCTTCCAGTCACCAGTACTTCGCCAAGCTGTTGCGGATTCTCGCGGAAGTCGCGTGCGTATCGAACGCGCACCGGGAACCGTTGCCTGCCTTCAATGGTGGTAGTCAGATTCTTTCCGCCGATGGCGGTTTCAATTGCATCCTCGACGTCCGCCACATTCAGGCCATAGCGGTCTGCGGCAGGACGATCGACAGTCATTTCAAGGTAGGGAGAGCCGGTGGTGCGCTCCGCGTACAGATCGACTGCGCCGGGAACGTGCCCCACGACCTCTTTGATCTCTTCCGACTTGGCTTCAATGACGCGAAGATCGGGTCCGAATACTTTGATCCCAATTTGCGTGCGAATGCCCGTGGACAACATGTCGATACGGTTGCGGATGGGCTGCGTCCAGATGTTGGTAACGCCCGGAATCTGCAGCTTCTCATCAAGGCGGGCCAGAATTGCGTCCTTCGTCAGGCCCTTTGGCCATTGGTCCTTTGGCTTGAAGGTAATGGTTGCTTCGCTCATGTTCACCGGCGCGGGATCGGTCGACGTTTCGGCCCGCCCCACCTTGCCCACGACCATGGCGACGGCCGGGTCCTTGGCTATGATGTCATCCTGCTGGCGAAGAATTCTGGTAGCCTCGGTGAGCGCAATGCGCGGATCTGTGATCGGCATGAAGAGCGCTGTCTCTTCATCGAGCGGAGGCATGAACTCCGAGCCAATCGTAGTTGCTGTATAGAGAGCCGCAATGAACAACGCCAGCGCAGCGCCGAGCGTGATAACCCGATGCCGTAGCGCCCAATTCAATACCGGCTTGTAGATTGCCCGCAGAATCCGCATGATCGGGTTCTCTTCCTCGCGATGCAGTTTGCCGCGAATCAGGAATGTGCAAAGAACCGGCACAAGCGTGATGGCAAGGATGGTGGAACCCACCATGGCAAAGGTCTTCGTGAAGGCCAGCGGGTGGAACATCTTGCCTTCCATGCCGGTAAGAGCGAAGACCGGAACAAACGCCAGGATGATAATGACCATGGCAAACGAGATGGGCCTGCCGACGAGCTTCGCGGCCTTGAGCGTGATCTCCCAGATGTGGTCGCGATAGTTGCCGTGTTCCTCTTCGTATTGCTCCGCCTGCCGGATCACGTTCTCGGTCATCACGATGCCCGCATCCACCAGCACGCCGATGGCGATGGCGATTCCTCCCAACGACATAATGTTCGAGGAGATCCCGGCGCCTTTCATGAAGAGGAATGCACTGAGAACCGCGAGAGGCAACGGGATAGTGACGACGAGGATGCTGCGGAAGTGCCAGAGAAACAGCACGTGCGCCATTGTGACCAGGATGAGTTCCTCGATCAGTGCATGACGAAGCGTGTCCACGGCGTGATCGATTAGAATGCTGCGATCGTAGAATGGAACGATTGTTACGCCCGGCGGAAGGCCCGGCTGAATCTCACCTATCTTCTTTTTGATGGCTTCGATTACTTCTCGCGCATTGGCGCCGTAGCGGATGATGACCACTCCGCCTACTGCTTCTTTTCCGGCCTTATCCAGAACGCCGCGGCGAAACTCAGGACCGAGTTGGACGCTACCCACGTTGCCGACGGTCACGGGCGTGCCATTGAATGCGCCGAGGGAGATGCCCTCTATGTCCTTCAGCCCGCCAATCAGCCCGATGCCGCGCACCATCTCTTCAGTGCGGCCATCTTCGAGCACTTTGGCGCCGACGTTGTTGTTGCTCCGCTCTACTGCGGATACAACGTCTTTGAGTGCGACGTTATATGCACGCAGCTTGATCGGGTCAAGATCGATCTGGTATTGCTTTACGAATCCGCCGACGCTGGAGACTTCTGCCACTCCGGGAACAGAGTTGAGCTGATACTTGATGAACCAGTCCTGGATTGAGTGAAGCGTGCCGCTGTCATAGGGCCCCTCGACCGTGTACCAAAAGACCTGGCCCACGCCGGTTGCATCCGGTCCCATCATCGGCGTCACACCCGCAGGCAGGAAACTCCCCGCCAGGCTCAGCCGCTCCAACACGCGCGTGCGAGCAAAGTAAATGTCCACTGAATCCTCGAAGATCACATTCACCATCGAGAATCCGAATGCGGAGGACGAACGAACGGTGCGCACATGCGGCAGCCCTTGCAGGTTCACGGTAAGCGGGTAGGTGATCTGGTCTTCCACTTCCTGCGGACTGCGGCCCTGCCACTCCGTGAAGACGATCACCTGGTTCTCGCTCAGGTCGGGTATTGCGTCGATCGGCGTATGCAAGAGCGCCCAATAGCCCAGAACCGCAAATCCCGCATAGACGGCCAGAATCAGCCAGCGGTTCTTCATGGAAAACTCGATGATGCGGTTGATCATTGCTCTTCCCTTTCGGCTCGGCTACTTAGCGCGGAGATGAGTATGAATGGAGGCGACAACACCGCCGCCCTTGCTGGCCTCGACAAGCACGCTCCACGTCCCAGACATTCCCGGCTGGCCTTTGCCCACGTACATCTTGCGGCCGGCATCCCAATTCAATTCGAATGAACTCTTCATCTCCGGCATGTTCATTGAAGGCATCGCAGGCATAACCAGCGTCACCGTGACGCGGGCATCGGAGATCGGCTTTCCGGTACTGTCGATCAAGGTTGCGCTGAACGAGTTGTCTTCGCCCGCCTTCAGAGGATCAGCATCCGCATGAAAGTCGAGCTTTGCAGCCTGAGACTCGTTGCCTTTGCTCGTCGAAGATGAGGACGCCGGTTGCCCTTGTTGACCTGCGGCAAATTCCTTCGATCCCCCATAGAGACCTGACATTCCCGAACTGAGGTGAGCCTGCGAGTCGATGAGGAAGTTGCCATTCAGTACCACCTTGTCGCCAGGCGCCAGTCCGCTAGTAACCGGGAACAGATCTTCTGAGGGCGCGCCCAACTGCACTTCGCGGGCTTCGAAGACGCCGTTGGGCCGGGCGAGATACACAATCTTGCGAGTGCCCGTATCCAGTACCGCGGAACGCGGTACGACAACTGTCGGCGTCGTTCCATGGCTCACGAAAGACGCATTCACAAACATGCCGGGCAACAGGCGCATCCCCGGATTAGGGACATGCACGTGGACTGGAACGGTGCGCGTCTGCTGGTTCGCGGATGGCTCAATGAAGTCCACATGGCCATGCAAGGTGCGGTTGGGCACTGACTCCGCAGTAATGTCCACTTCTTGCCCTTGGCGGATTTGCGGCAATTGCTCCTCATATACATCAGCTTTGATCCACACCTGGCTAAGATCGGCGACGGTGAACAGTGTGTCGCCGGCGTTCACATATTGCCCCTGTGTCACTTTGCGATCTACGACTGTCCCACCGGCATTGGCGTAGATCGTCACATGAGGTACGCCCTCTGTTCCTTGGCTATCCAACTGCTTCCCGGTGACGCCCCACAATTCCAACTTGCGCTGACTTGCCCGTACCAGGGCATCCGCTTGTGCGCGCGCGAAAGAATCGTCCGATTGGCCAAGTCCGTTGCGATTCTCTTGTGCCAGGCGATATTCCTCAATCGCTGTTGCAACCTCGGGGCTGTAGAGGTCGGCCACCTGCTGACCGTTGCGCACGCGCTCGCCCGTGTATTGCACGTAGAGTTTATCCACACGTCCGCCGATACGCGCGCTCACTGCGGCAAGCTGCGCCTCAGGCTGTTCCACGCGGCCAAATGCGGCGATGTCCGTCTTCAGTGCGGCGGTGCGCACCTCGGCAACCTGCACCCCCGCAGCGGTAATCTCGGCCGGAGTGAGTTCGACCGTAGTGCCTGGCTGGGTTCCGGACGGCGCGGCCGCGCCTGGCTCAGGCCGTGTGGCTGCGGCTGACTTCACCGCGGCCACCGACGGCTCGCCCGCCGAAAAGTGGAATCCCCAGCGAGAGGAAACTCCGAAAGCCAATATCGCGGCCAGTATCCCGGCTCCGGCGCCGAAAGCAATCAGTTTCATTTCCTTTGGAGTCATTTACTTGTCCTCTCTGTTTCGGGCTTGGCATTTATCGGTGAGCCGACGGCGCGTTCCAATTGCGCAATTCCTGCGTCCGTGGCTGATTGTGCTTTGTAGAGCGCGGTCTGAACATCCAGCAACAGGTTTTGGCTTTCGATCAACGCCATGAACTCGCCGCGATTGTTTTGATAGGCGGTGGTTGCGGCTTTGAATGCCGCTTCGGACTGTGGAAGCAGCGTATCGCGATAGACCTTTACCCGCCTCTCGGACGCCAATATCCCGATCTGAGCCTCCCGCACTTCAAGGAAGACGGCAGACGTTCTAGCATCGAGTTCCGCTTGCGATACCTCGCTTGCCGCATCGGCTTGCCTGCTTTCGCCATCGTGGCGCTCGCGATTCAACCAGGGCACATTCATCGTCATCTCCGCCATATAGGCGTTGCGAAATGTCGAGCCCGCCGGCATGATCATGTATCCAAGCGCCACCGTGAAATCCGGCTTCATCGCAAGGCGTGCTGCTTGCCCCTGGTGCTGCGACTTGGCCACCACCTTGCGCAATGCCGCAAGCTCCGGGCGGTGCTCGAAGGCAAGCCGTTCCAGTTCTTCAATCGATGGCAGGTTTGCCGGACTTGCGTAGCCGCCCGTAATTTCAATCGCTTCGTCCGGATGCCTTCCCAACATCACATTCAACTGCGCCCGCGAGTTATCTCGTTCTTCTTCCAGTTCGATCAGGTGCTCGTTGAGCCGCGTCAGAGCCATCTGGGCACGAAGCACGTCGGCCTGCGGAACCTTGCCCGTCGTATATTGAGCCAGCGCTGCTGCAAGGGCCTCCTTGAGAACTGTCGACTGGCGATCGTGCAACTTCATCTCGTCCGCGTTGCGCTTCAGGTCCGCGCAAGCCTTGCGCACCTCTGCTGAAACTTCCTGTCGCATCGATTCGAGATCGCTTTCCGCCAATTCCACATCATCGACGGCCACTTTGGCGCGCACGTTCCGCTTTTCCTTGCTCAGAAACGTCTGTTGCAGGCTCAGCATCATCTGCGCCTGGTTCAGATCCCAGGGCTTGCGCAGGGGAGTGTCCCAGTCGCGCGCCATGAATATGGGGTCGTCCAAACTACGAGCGGTCGTCGTCTTTAGTTGAGCCAGCGTCAACCGCCGCACCGACGCTCGAATTTCCGGGTTGGCCTGGAGGGCCTCAGTCACCGCATCGTCTACAGACAACGCCGCGACGGCCGGAGCTTGAGATGAGACAACGGGCGTATCAGTCTGCCCCTGGCAAACAATTGACAGCGCCAGCACAAACGGCGCAACAGCACAAATGGATTTCACTCTGCAACTCCGTGGAGTTTGGGGGGAGAAGCGCTTCAAGGCGCAAAAGTGCGCACCTTGAACGGCCACAACTAACACAAGGAGCTAGATTCTGAGGATGGAAGCGTCAGGAGGTGGAGAACCCCGGGGAATTGCAGCCGTCGCAGTCAGTCCGTTCGCAGATGCAAACTCGTTGAAGAAAGCGAATAGTGGCACTACCATCAACGGAGCCGGGGCAGGAAGCTTCGGCGTCACTACGACAGCCGGAAGCTGAGTGCGGACTGTGCAGCAATTGGCCCGAACCGTTCCTTGGGGCTTTGACTCGCCGGCGCAGCAGCTATGCGCGCTCTTCTGGGTCCGTTGCAGGCAGGTCCCAAGCGGCGCAAGCAGCGCACCCGTCAATAGGGTAGCCACCATCGCCCGCTGAAATGCGCCTCGCAACATGGTTACAGCCTACCACGGATACCGATTCCCGCTGTGATTTGGATCACAACATCGCCAGAATCGCGGCAACACGCAAAAAGCTTACCGAAACGGACGCCCCTTGACCTGCCCCGATCCCTCTCGAAGAGTGAGGAGTTGGTTGGACTGGACAGACTCGATGGACTCGACCAGGCCGGATGGCCAGTGGACTTCGATATCAGCAGTCGTTGCGGCGCCAAGACCGAAGTGCAGGCGCGGATCATTCGAAGAGAGAAAGCTGGACTGGCTCATTAGCTCCTGCACCTGTGCCTTGCCGCCATAACGAACGAGGACGCGCGAGCCGATTGCGCTGCGGTTGCTCTTGGTGCCCTCAAGGCGAACCTTGATCCAGTGATTGCCGGCAGGTGCTTCGTTGCGGAGCAGGGTTGGTGGCTCATTCACATTCATGATGAGCACGTCGATATCGCCGTCGTTGTCGAAATCGCCAAAAGCTGCGCCCCGTCCACAATGGATAGCCATGATGTCCGGACCAAGCTCAGAGCCAAGCTCTACGAACGTTCCATCGCCTTGGTTGCGGAACACAATGCTTGGGCTGCGTGCAGGAAGCCGTGACGAAACGCGGGCCACCTGCGGGTAGACGCTGCCGCTGGTCATGAAGATGTCCGGGTGGCCGTCATTATCGAAGTCAACAATTCCGCAGCCAAAACAGACAAAGCGGGATTCCTTCTGGAGGCCTGACTGGATAGTCACGTCGTCAAAATTGCCCTTGCCGTCGTTGCGATAGAGGCCCGGAGCCTGGGTGTAGAAGTGAGTCTTGACCAGGTCGGTGTGACCGTCAAGATTGTAATCGCCCGCCGCGGCGCCCATTCCGCCCATCAATTGGCCCTCTCCGCTGAGAGCTACGCCGCGAAAGATGGCCTCTTCGCGAAAGGTTCCGTCATGGTTGTTCATCAGTAGCAGCGATGGGGTCGCATCACAGGCCACGAAGATGTCTGGCCAGCCGTCTTCGTCGGCATCAAAGGGGACAACCGAAAGTCCATACGACCCGCGGAACCCGGCAACACCGGACTCCTTAGAAACATCGGTAAAGGTGCCGTCGCCGCTGTTGCGATAGAGGTAGTTCTGGGCCTTCGGCAGGCCAAGCGGGCCGCAGATCACAGGTACGCCCTGGTAGTTGCAACTGGGCTCGGTTGCGGAAGGCTTGGGAGCGGTCGCCAGATCTATCTCCAGATAGTTCGAAACAAACAGGTCCAGCAGGCCGTCGCGGTTGTAGTCCACGAAAGCACAGCCCGTGCTGTAGCGAATCTTCGGGTGCAGCAGACCGGCCTTGGCGGTCACGTCTGTAAAGGTCCCATCGCCGTTGTTGCGATAGAGGCGATTCTGCCCATAATAGGTAAGGAAGAGATCCTCAAATCCGTCATTGTTGTAATCGCCCACGCAGACGCCCTGCGCCCAACCTGCATCCCGCAGGCCGGCCTTTGCGGTTACGTCGGTGAAGGTGCCGTCGCGGTTGTTCTTGTAGAGGCGGTTACTGGCGTTGGCAGGAGTGTTCTCGAGCTTCCTGCCGCCTAGAATGAAGATATCCATCCAGCCGTCATTGTCGTAATCGAAGAAGGCGCAACCGGCCGCCATGGATTCCACAATGTATGTGAAGTTATCAATGTCGCCGTAGACCATGGTCTCTGTCAGTCCTGCGGCGTGGGCCACATCCACGAAACGTGAAAACGGCGCCGCCGGCTTCTTTGCCGGAACCGCCGCCCGTAGCAAACTTGGCAACAAAGCAGGAGTCATTAACGCGGGGGCGGCGCCGAGCAGGCGGCGACGCGTCCAGAGACCGGTGTTCCCGTTACCCATAACAGCCAGTATCCTCCAGGACGCGCGAATCTTCTAATGCTGTTGAACGGCGGCAGCCAGCATCTGGTTCAGTTTAAGTGCGATAGAGTTGTTTGGCTCCAGTTTGAGCGCATGGTTCACCGCGTCCTGGGCTTCCTGGAATCGGGATTGTCTGGCCAACGTGGAAGCCAAGGAGCACCATGCCTGAACGTTGCTGGGAAGTGCCTCAACCGTCAGCCGGAATTCCCGTTCGGCCGCGGGATCGTCCCCCGCCTGGAAGTCAAGGTAGCCAAGCTGGTATTGCGCGAGCACAAAACCTGTGTCCGCCTTGACCGCCTGCTCCAGCGCGGCACGCTCCCCCGGAACATCGCCCAGGTCGCTCAATACCAGCGCCAGCCGGTAGGCAAGGCTGGCGTCATTCGGCTCCGTGGCGCAGGCCTCTCGGTAAAGGTCAGCGGCTTTCCGGTTGTCTCCCGCCTTCACTGCCTGTGCGGCCTCGGCTGCTTTCAGCATGGCCTCATATTGATCCGACTTTTGCTTCAACTGCTGTTGGTAAAGCGCGAGCTGCTTCTGCGCTTCCTCTGTCTCTCCCAGCGTCCGCAGAACCTTGGCCAGTTCGAAACGAACCTGCAGATCGGTTGCTCCCAGTTCGATGGCCTTCTCAAGCTGAGCCTTTGCTCCTGCGGCATCCTGAAGTTGAGCCAGCAGGAGACCGAGATTGGCGCGGTTGTTTGGATCGTTGGGCTTTAGGGCCACCGCTTCTTCGAGGTGTTTACGGGCCGCGGGAAAGTCTCCAGCTTTGCGCTCGAGGAAGCCGTTCATCTGGAGAATATCCGCGTCGTGCGGGGCGAGGGCTAAAAGCTTGCGCGCCAGAGGGGCCGCTGCGTCATTGTTTCCGGTAATCGCCAGGGCATGCAGATAGATGCGCTGCGCCTCAATGTCGCGGGGCTTCCGCAGCGCCAGTCCCGCAGCCACCTTGGACGCCGTTTCGAATTGAGAATCGCCGACATACAAGGAAACCAGGGACCCGGTTAGCGCGTTGGAGTTCGGGTAGGCTTTGAGCCCTTCGGTGAAAACCCGTTCGGCACTCTCGATTTGACCCGCGTTCTTGTATGCGACGCCCAGATCAAGCGTCAGGTTCTCGTCGCGCTTCAGGGTGCTAAGGCGGCCGATGGCCGTTTCGTAATCGCCGGTTGCTATCAGGGCCTTGGCCAGCCCGTCGAGAGCCTTTGCCGATGCTGGATCGATCTTGAGCGCAGCCTGAAAAGCGTCGATAGCGCAGTTCGGTTTGTGGTTCTCGTTGAACCAATTGCCCAGCGCGACAAACGCGTCTGCGTTGGGATGCGCGTGGACCCCGGCCTCGAGAGGGGGCGGAGCAGTGCACGTCTCCGCGCGTGATACCAGGGAGACACCCAGAAAGGCCACAAGAATCAACCCAGTCCCGGCGGCCACTGCAGGCATGAAAACTCTATCGACTGACCTTTGCGTGCTAGGCACTCTCGTGGCTCCCAGTCCCCGAGGATACTTGAGCGAATACGCCGCATGCAAGCACCCACGCCAGTTGGGGTCCGGTCTCATTTGCCTGCAGTGCACTCAGCACTGCGCTTCCAAAGTGAAAGTCAGAAAGCGGTGCGCCCAGTGGCGGCAGCTGCAACTCCGCTTGGTCATTCATGCCGGACGGCTCTCCGCCGGACTCGTTCTTTATTCATCGCCATCCTGTGAACGGTGCAGTTTGCCCGCGCGCAAGGCTCGCTCCTTCATCATCGCGAAGAAGACAGGAACCAGTATGAGCACGTGTATGGTCGAGGTAATCATTCCGCCAACAATGGGCGCTGCGATCGGCTTCATGACATCCGAACCTACCCCCGTTGCCCACAGTATTGGGACGAGGCTCAGAAGCACCGCAAACACCGTCATCAGCTTTGGCCGGAGGCGTTGCACGGCCCCCTCTATGACTGCCAATTCCACATCGGCTGCTGAGTGAATCTCGCCTGATTTCAGGTGGCGTTCCAGCGCTTCGTGAAGATAAACCACCATCACCACGCCAGTTTCAACAGCTATCCCGAAAAGAGCTATGTAGCCCACCGCTACTGCGACGCTGAAGTTATAGCCGAGAATCCACTGCATCAAGAGTCCCCCTGTCATTGCATAGAACGTGGGCACGATAAGCACCACGACCTCAACGACCGAGTGGAAGACCATATAGAGAAGGAGAAAAATCAAAACAAAAACGACCGGAACAATCAGCTTCAATCGCTGCTTTGCACGTTGTTCATACTGGTATTCCCCAGCCCAGGTATACGTATAACTCGCCGGCAAGGTGAGTTTGCTTTTCAACAATCGATTTGCCGCATCAACGAAGGCGCCGTAATTCGTGTCTTTCAAATTGATGTACGTATACCCGGTGAGCTGCCCGTCTTCGTCCCGAATCATTGCAGGGCCTGGCGAAAACGATATGCGAGCAACCTGCCCCAGCGGAATCTGAAATCCAGCCGGAGTGGCGATGAGAACAGCGCGCATGCGATCCAGGTTGTTTCTAAAATCCTGTTCGTAACGCACGTTGATCGGATAGCGCTCGCGCCCTTCGATATTCTCGGCGATATTCTGGCCGCCAATACCCGACGAAACGGCAGTCTGCACATCGGCAACGCCCAACCCATAACGCGCCGCCTCTTCCCTGTTCACTTCCACGTTCACGTAGTAGCCCTGCGAGATTCGTTCCGCGAATATGGAGCGTTGCTGCGGCATGGTTGCCAGCAGGCTTTGAATCTGGCCGGCAAGGCGCTCGATGCCATCCACATTCAGCCCTTGCACCTTGATGCCCAATGGCGTCTTTATGCCCGTCAGTTCCATGTCAAGGCGGCCCTCTACCGGGGTCGTCCATGTGTTTGGGATACCGGGAAACTGCACCTTGGCATCCATCTCCTGAATCAGTTTGTCGTATGTTATCCCGGGCCGCCATTGTTCCTGAGGCTTCAGCATGATTGTGGTGTCGAACATATCCAGCGGGGCGTTATCTGTGGCACTGTCTGATCTTCCTACACTTCCAAAGACGCTTTCCACCTCGGGAAAAGTACGCAGAACTGCGTCCTGCTTTTGCAGCAGGGTCTTGGCCTGCTCGATAGAGATTCCCGGGAGCGAGGTCGGCATATAGAGCGTCGACCCCTCAAAGAGCGGCGGCATAAACTGGCTCCCCAGCTTGAACGCGACGGGCAGCGTTGCCGCGAGGAAAAGCAGATTGATGGCAACCGTCAGGAATCTGTGCCTGAGGCAAAAACGAAGCACGGGAAGATAGAGCGCCTGAGTGAGTCGCGAGACTGGATTCGCGCGTTCCGGCCGCAGCTTTCCACGGATAAGCAGCAGCATCAGCACTGGCACCAGCGTGATGGCGAGAATGGACGACGAGCCGACAGCGAGAGACTTCGTCCAGACAAGCGGACGAAACATGCGCCCTTCCTGTGCTTCCAGCAGAAACACCGGAAGAAACGAAACCAGGATGATAAGCAGAGAGAAGAAAAGCGCGGGTCCAACCTGTTTGGCCGCGCCTATAAGTATCTGCTTGCGCTCCGAGGTTGAAACTGGGCCGGCACCGTTCACCTGTCGTTCAGAAAGATGCCGGTAGCCGTTCTCGACAATTACGATGGCCGCATCGACCAGGACGCCGATGGCAAGCGCCAAGCCGCCAAGCGACATGATATTGGTAGTTATTCCGAGATAGTAAATCGGGATAAATGACACCAGCACAGCGATAGGCAGCACAAAGACGACTATCAGAGCGGATCGGAAATGAAATAGGAAGATGAGGATGACCAGGCTCACAATAGCCGCTTCTTCGAGCAGGGCACGCTGCAGGGTGGCAATCGAATCCCTGATGAGGCCGGACCGGTCATAGCCCGAGACGATTTCGACACCCGGGGGTAGCGAAGGGGCAATCTCGCGGAACTTCCGCTTCACGCCGTCAATCACGTTCAGCGCGTTCATGCCCTGGCGCATCACCACGATGCCGCCTACCGTTTCGCCTTCGCCATTCCATTCGGCAACTCCGTCGCGGATATCCGGCCCGAACCCGACGGTCCCCAGATCGCGCACCAGGACAGGAACGCCATTCTTGCTGCCGACCGCAACGCTCGCTAGATCGTTCGTCGAGCTAAGGTATCCAAGCCCGCGGATGATATATTGTGTGCCGCTCAAATCCAGAACGCGCCCACCCACTTCATTTGTACTGGCCTTGACCCGGTCGATCACCGTCGAGAGAGGGATCCCGTATGCATACAGCTTTATGGGATCGAGGCGCACCTGATACTGCCGAACGAACCCTCCAATGCTGGTGACCTCAGATACGCCCGGAACCGTCTCCAATGCGTATCGCAAATGCCAATCTTGCAAGCTGCGCAGGTCGGCAAGGCTATGAGTCCCGCTCTTGTCGATAATTGCGTATTCGAAGACCCATCCCGCGGCGGTTGCATCCGGGCCAATTGCCGGACTCACGCCCGCCGGTAAGCGGCCCGCAATCTGCTGCAGGTATTCAAGAACGCGCGAGCGCGCCCAATACACATCAGTCCCATCTTCAAAGACAACAAAGACAAAGGAATCTCCAAGCATCGTCTGCGCGCGCACCGCCTTCACGCGGGGCGCGGCCAGCAAGCTCGTAACGATGGGATAAGTAACTTGATCCTCTATGATGTCCGGCGGCTCACCGGCCCAGCTCGTACGGATGATTACTTGAACGTCGGAGATATCGGGTAGGGCGTCAAGTGGAACGCGGCGCAGAGACCAGATGCCCGCCAAAGTCAGCATCGAAACAATCGCAAATACCAGGAAGCGGTTTCGTGAGCATATTTCGATGATTCGAGCGATCATCTCACATTCCGCCTTTTGCATTGACGCTGAACTTCTTTGTGGCGATAAGCTGTCCGTGCTGTTTTGCCGAAATGGTCACTTGCCACGTACCGCCCATCGACAACACAGCAATGCCCTCGTAGAGTCCAGCGCTCGTTTCGGCGAGAGTCGCAGAAGTACTCATTGCTGCCATTCCCATCGACGGCATCGCAGGCATGAAAAATGTCACTGCTACTTCTGCTTCCGAAACCGCTGCCGCGTTGTTGCCTGTGAGTTTGACACGAAGCTTGTTCGACCCCATCTGCGGCGGATCGGGATAGCATGTGAATTCGACCTGGGCAGACTTGCCCGGCGCATTCGCTGCGTTGACTGCCGGGCCTTGGGTCGATTGCATGTTCACGCCAGAGGCAGCTTGAAGCTGGCTCTCGGAATCGATGAGGAAATTGGCTGAAGTTACAATCTCCTGGTGCGCTTCGAGACCACTCATTACAACGACATCATCGCCGGACTGCGGACCAAGCACCACTTCCTTCGGCTCGATACGTCCGGCCCCTTTACTTAGAAAAACAATCTGCTTCAATCCCGTTTGAAAGACTGACTTGGCGGGAATTACCAGTCGCCGGCCGAGCGAGGATTTCAATTCCACGTTGACGAACATTCCCGGCTTGAGCAGCAACCCGGCGTTCTCAACTTGAAGTCGCACCGGCACGGTGCGCGTCGTCGTGTCGACTTGCGGAAGCACCTGTTCCACGTGCCCGCTGAATGTCCTTTGCGGATACGCATCCACGGTGATCGAGGCTTTATCTCCGAGCTTGAGACGGCCCACGTCCGACTGGAAGACCTGCGCGTTGACCCAAACGCGCGAAAGATCGGTGATGGTATAGAGCCGCGTGGCTGGTTCGACGAACATGTTCGGGAAAGCGTTTCGCTCGGTAACATAGCCGGAAGCAGGCGACTGTATCGTTAGATCGGAGATTACCTGGCCGGTACGCTTCAAAGTCGCAATCTGGTCCTCGGGAATCTCCCATTGCTCCAGCCTGCGTTCCGCCGCCGTTGAAAGAGACCTTGCGCCCGCGGCGACGTCGCGGATGGTGCTCCGGCTCAGGGCTCTTTGGTTATCACTCGCAAGCAGGTATTCCCGCTCGGTAGTTACAAGTTCAGGACTATATATAGTGAAGAGCGGGTCGCCCTTCTTGACGTATTGATAGGTCGCATCCACATAGACTTTTCGAATATAACCGGAGAAGCGCACCTGCACATTGGAGACTAGCCTGTCGTTGACCACCACGTTTCCTGTGGCCCGCAGGTCGTCGCTAATTTCTTTCCATTCCGCTGTGCCTGTGGTTACTCCGATGCTCCGCATCTGCTCAGGCGTAAGTTGCACCGGAGAAAGGGGCGGCTCCATCGGGCGCACTGGTGTGGTTGCAGTTGTTCCGGCAGTGGCGGCAGGGGCCATGGCGATTGGAGGCGGAGGACCGGATGCCGGCGATTGGCGCATCGAGGGATGCCACAAAAAAAAGAGGAGCACGCCTGCCAGCAAGGCGGCCCAGACGAGTGAAGTTGTCAAGACTTGCTTTGCGGCGTTCATCGAAGCGATTCCCCAGTCAGTGTCTCAATTCGCACAAGTGCGGCCTCATGATCGAAGAGTGCCTGCTGGTAATCATTCTCCAACCCAAGAACGTCCACTAGCGAGGATAGCACCGAAGCAAGATCTTGCTTGTTCGATTGATAAGCCAGTTCTTCTGACTGAAATACCGCTTCAGCCTGCGGCAACAATCCTTGAGTGAATTCATCCAGAAGCTCTTTTGTTCTCCTGGCGGCGACGAGTTGTTCCTGCAACTCGGCCAGCGTTTGCTGCACTTCAGCGTCCAACTCGTGCCTGGCGCGGTTTGCCTGCTCTGCCGCTTGCGCAATCTCTCCGGCGACGCGGCTGCGATTGGGAAGTTGTATGCTTGCGCTCGCCACGTAACGATTGCGGTAATCGCTGCCTGTAATCTCAAACAGGTAGCCTATGTTGAAGTCCGGCTTACCATCACGCTTTGCCGACGCGATCTGCGCATTCTGCTTCTCGATGGCGACGGCGTCTTTCTGGAGCCTCGGATTCTGATTCCGCAACTGGCTTTGGAGTTCTTCGGGGTCCCTCGTGAACAGTGACTCCGCAAGCGGCGCCGGTACAATATCCAGCGAATCCTGCCGCCGATGCAACAGTTGCTTGATCCGCGCCTGCGCCTGTCCCAACGTCTGGTTGTGCATCGTATCCTGACGCTTGATTTGTGTCCGTTCAAGCTGAGCCTTGAGAATCTCCGCCTGGCTTCCCTGCCCCTGGCTGTAGCGGGCGGTAGCGTCCTGAATCAGTGACTGTAAAACAGAGTCGATGCGATCGAGATATGCAATCGCGCCAGTGGAGTAGGAGATCTGCAGGTAAAGCAGCTTGACCTGCTCTGCAACCGAGGAACGCACCACCACCACGCCGGCCTTCTGCGTTTCCATCTCCCGGTTCGCTACCTCGCCCCTTAACTTCAACTTTCCTCTATAGGGAATCTCTTGCGAGGCTCCAAAGCCAAGGTATGAAAACTCGCTGTTGCTGAACCCGGCGAACGGCTTGGGGCTCCCGACGTTGGACGACTCCACCGTGAACTGCGGACCGGGACGCGCCGTGACTTGTTGCGCTACGTGTGCCAATGCCTTCCAGTTGTCATCGGCCACTGCGACGTCGCTGTTGTTTGCCGCCGCTTCCGCCAGCAGAGTCGAAAGCGGCGTCGGAATGGCCGCGGCGTGTTGTGCAGATAGCAGCCCGCACGGCGCGAAGAAAATAGCGCACACTAATAGGTTGAGCTTCACTGGCAACACTCCTGCCGCATTTCCTGCCAAGCCGCAATTATAGCGAATCCATCTCGCAAAACGCCCAATGCAGGGAAGGATAGTCCGCTGCTAAACCTCTCCAAATCAGCTGTTTCTTGCTGTGGCTGCTGTTTTTGCTTACACTCACGTTGTGCGGGCATTCCGAGTCAGCCATGGAGGAACCGATGCAAGACCGTTGGGCCGCAGGACTTTCATTCTCCAGCAAAGCGATCATATTAGCTTTCATTTTCCTGGCAGGGATTGGCTCCAAGGCTCTATCCCAGCAAAATACCGCTTCGCTTCCTGTGGATCTGGGCATCATCGTCACCGCCACCGAGGCCGAGGCCACGGACGTTCTGAAACAGCTCAATGCCGGCTGGGACTTTGGCGTGCTCGCCAAGGAAAAGTCGATCGATTCTACGGCCATTGACGGCGGCTACATGGGCAGGCAAAGCATAGACCAGCTTCGTCCCGATTTGAGGGATGCTCTGGCCGGACGCACAACAGGTCAACTTAGCAGCATTGTTCCAATGTCTTCCGGTTTTGCAATTCTAAAGATCCTTCCAGCCGCGCCCCCCGAGGACCTGAACCTGAACCGCATTTCGTCGATGATCGCCAGCGGAGATATACGCCAGGGATCTCCGATCGGCGGCTTTACCGAGTCCTTTTCGGTGTTTCAGAAATTTCCCAAGCCTGAAGGATGGAATCGCGATCTGCGTCAAAGTTGCGATCTGCGGTATCAATCTTGGGACTACGCCGTTGACCGTTTCACAAAGCTTTTGAGTGCCGCGGAATCAGGCAACTCCGGCACTTACAGTGCAAGTGAAGTTATGAAGATGCACGCGTACCGGGGGCAGCTTTACGCTTTCAAAGGGAAGATGGAGGAGTCTATCAAGGATCTTAAGGCTGCCTACCAAATGGCCCAGACCTCCGCGCCCGATATTGCGCCCCAATACCTTGAGGACCTTGGGGGAGCATATCTGCACCTTTCCGAAATGGAGAATGGTATTTATAGCAAAACCAGCGATCTTGGTTTGTTTCCTCCGGTGGATCCCAAGGCGAGTTACCAGAAGAAAGAAGAATCGAATCTGGCCATCCAATACTTCACTCAATATTTGAAGCAATTCCCCGACGATCTGGAGGTTAAGTGGGATCTGAATCTGGCCTATATGACTCTCGGCCAGTATCCAGATAGCGTCCCGAAGGAGTATCTCATCCCCGAAGACCGCTTCAAATCGAAGGAAGATATAGGGCGGTTTGTTGATGTTGCTCCGGCAGCCGGCCTCAATGTCATGCGGGAAGCCGGAGGGGTGATCGTGGATGACTTCGACAACGATGGATTGCTCGATATTGTCCTCACCAGCATGGGCGTCTGCGATCCTATGAAATTCTTCCACAATAACGGGGATGGAACTTTCACCGATCGCACGGCCGAGGCGGGACTTGCCGACCAGGTTGGCGCTCTGAACATCGCCCAGCTGGACTACAACAACGACGGATGCCTGGACATTCTGGTCTTGCGTGGAGGGTGGGAGTATCCGCAACGGAGATCGTTGTTGCGCAATAACTGCAATGGGACCTTTACCGACGTAACGGAAGCGAGCGGGCTGGGAGACACGGTAACCGGCATAAGTTCAGTAGCGGTGGCCGACATCGACAACGACGGCTATCTCGATCTCTTCTTTGGCAATGAGAACCTTCCTAGCCAGCTGTACCACAACAAGGGCGACGGCACATTCGAGGACATCTCCCACTCCGCAGGCATAGATCGTTCAGCCTTCACCAAGGGCGTGACGGTGGCCGACTACGACCACGACGGCTACCCCGACTTCTATGTATCAAACTTCGATGGTCCCAACTATCTGTACCATAACAACGGTAACCTGACCTTCACCGACGTGGCTCGCCAGGCGGGCGTTCAGGCGCCGTTGATCAGCTTCCCGACTTGGTTCTTCGACTATGACAACGACGGCTGGCCCGATATATTCGTGTCAAGTTACTTCATGTCCATGACCGAGTCGGTAAAGACCTATGTTGGCCTTCCCCACAATGCCGAGACCCTCAAGCTCTACCGGAACAAGCACGACGGAACTTTTGAGGATGTCACTGAGAAGGTAGGACTGGATAAGGTATTCATGCCCATGGGCGCCAACTTTGGAGACGTCGACAATGACGGCTGGCTCGATATCTATTTGGGGATGGGCAATCCCTCTTATACCGCGTTGTTTCCACATACCCTTTTGCATAACAAGGAAGGTAAATCGTTTGTAGATATCACCGCCTCCTCGGGAACCGGCGACCTACACAAAGGGCATGGCATATCCTTCGCCGATCTTGAAAGGAGAGGCAGTGAAGACATCGTCGCCAATTTTGGCGGAGCCATTCCGGGTGATAGTCACTATGTTCGCGTGTTTCAAAACCCCGGCAACAAGAACGACTGGATCAATATCCACCTGGTTGGCGTGAAAAGCAACCGTTCCGGCGTTGGAGCTGAGATCAAGATCACTTTGTCGGACGATGGTCAGGCCCAGCGGACAATCTACCGCACCGGAGGAGAAACCAGTTCGTTCGGCGCCAATCCTTTGGAGTTGCATATCGGCCTTGGTCACAATGCGCATATCGAAGCGATCGACGTCTTTTGGCCCGCATCCAGCACACGCCAGCATTTCACCGGCGTCGACAAGAACCAGTACATCGAGGTCAAGGAGTTTGCAGCGGCGGTCAGTAAGCTCACCCGGCACAGTTTCCGCATTGGTGCACCCGCAGCGGCGGCGGCAAAACAATCAGCCAAACCGCAGTAAGGTGCGTCGAGTTCTGGCGCACGTTAGCTGCCTTCGGCAGGTGCAATCCTGGGCTCCGATGCGACGCAGGCACTCAGCTTGACTTTTCAGCTAGGCCGCGGCGGAGGCTATCTTCGAGCAGACCAATCCCCGAAGACGGCCGCCGCTGGTCACCGGCCTTCGATTTCCTGATCACGCGCGGTGGTAGCCGGCACCGCGACGATGAATCGTAAGTTCAGCCGCCATCAAGTCAAGTTCATCGTGCGTCCCGGGATCTCTCTGCGGCTCCAATCAACACGGATTCCGAACTAGGTGGGTAAGGCGGACAGGCCTCCACGCCCGTACCCATCAGTTCCATTCCCAACGCTGCTCTGTCGTGAGCGGGTGGCTGAAAGGGTGGTCGTGTGCCAGGCCAACTCCGAAGCTGGGTTCAATATTTACCCAAATGTCAATGCGTGAAGAATTCATTTGACAGCACCGATTTCAAGGCGCTAGATTCGGGAACATTCGACGGCATCTCCGGATGTGCGTCTCCCCGTGCGGAAGCTCATCGATGAACCAGCCCTTATCGGCAACCCAGCTGATCATTCAATGCGTTGTCGACTTCTCCCCAATTTGACATGAAACCCGGGCCGGGATTTTTGTAACTGGAACATTGTCGAACTTCGAGTTTCCTTCAGGTTCGTTCGCTTACTGGAGCAAAGTCTAACCGCAGTTGAGGAGACCCCCATGCCTCCGCTAAAGCGCCTAGGTGCAGACGCAGTAGTGTCTGAGCTTTCAAAGATTCCAGAGCTTTCCGCTTCCACGGCTGCCACGTTGGACGCAGTGCGCATCGCAATAGCGCGAGCCATTGCCAGCGGTCAGAGTGCCGATCAGTTGGCTGCCGACCTCGGCGTTCCGACTGCCTGGCAGGGGATCGGCCTCTCCAAACCGCCGGCCGTCGCAGCTGCATCTCCCGCTCTGAACGCTGAGTCTGCGGCACCCGCCCCAGCACCTCCGGCTTCGCCACCGCACTGGGCCGCGAGAATCGTTCCTCTTGCCTTGGCAAAAGAGACGGCGACGCGAGTCGTGGTGCTCGACCGCGAACCCACCGCATTGGGTGGTCTGGAGTTGCCTGCGTGGGCGCGGGCGCTCACACCGTCTGCCTCTTACGGCCCCATCACCGTCTCCACGCCAAACCTGCAACTGAACACGCAAAAGTGGATTTACATCTTCCATTTCACCGGAACTGTCGAGTTCGTCCGTGCGGGCACGGTCTTGTGTGTGGTTCCTGTTTCGATACTGTCCTTTGGCCAGCCCACTCAAGCCACAATCGACTCCGGTTCAACATGGATCGCGGTCAATCCCTTCGACGCAACCGCTCCTGCGGGAAGCTTTGCCGGCATCGCGGTGCAATCGGGTCAGATCACCAGCGACCAACCCTTCTCAGTCGCTTCTGGCGTGGTCACTTTGCCGGCGGCCGCCAACCTCAGCGTGAAATTGGTTCCTTCGCCTTTGCCTGCGGGGCCGGCCGGGTTTCCGGCTATGGTTGTTCCGCCCGCTTCCGTCTCCATCCATTTTCCCGCCACTGGCTTACCAACCATTTCATGCGGCAATTCCTCAGCCACCCTCTATAAAGAGCACATCGCGTGCGCGCCGGCCAATCATCCCGCGGTGTTTAACCCCCTTCTCAGTCTTCTCTATATTCCCGGACACTCTTCTGCTCACACATTCAAGCCGCATCCCCTCGCCGGCAAACTCATCGAGTTCACTGGCTCTGCTCCCATCCTTAGCGCTGGCTGGGCGTTCAGCGTCAGCCAGTCCACAACGCCCTTGACCCTCGGAACCGCTTCAGGACCGGGCGAATTCGCCATTGCATTCGGCGCCGGAATCTCCAGTCGATGGACCGGCCTGAACCGCCCCGAGCCTGCAGCCGGCGGATTCCTCCTTGCCCGGAACGCTGCCCTGATTCTCTCCCTTGTCTCCGGTTCTCCGGCAGGCATCCTCGTGGAGCAGGAGTTCCAACTTTGGGAAGATCAGGATTCCCCAAACCATCGCCGTTGCAAGCTGCTGGCGGCTCGTGCCGCCGGAGCCATCCTCACCTACGGACTCACTGGAACATCAGAGGCCCTCGAACTGGTCGCCGGGCTCGAAGCTTTTGTCGATCGGCCGCTGCTGGCTAGCGGTGCGCGCGTCCCGGCCATCTTTGTCGCCGGAATTCTGGCGCTCATTCGCAACAACGCGGGTAACCGCCTCTACGCTTACTCTGCCGCTCCCTTTCCTCAAGCCAAGCCCCGCGCGTACCCAATGGCTCTCGATAACGCGCTGCTTGAAGTCGGCGAGCCACTCGCTCTCTATATCGCAACCCACACCGATGCCGAATTCAACTCGACCAGTGGCCACCTCTACCTGCTCTTCGCTTACCTGCTGGCCGAACTCTATCTTCCCGATCCTTATACAGGCGGCCTGGCTCCAGGCGTGTCGCAAGACACCCCCTCAACATTTGCAGCTCCGGGGTCGGGCCAAAGCGCCGTCGCGGCCTACCTGTTGGCAAGCATAGGCTGGACTGCTCCCGACAAAGTCACACTTCGCCTTTCCGATACTGCCCACACGCATCCCGCCGCTCCACCCGCAACGGAGGCCGGTTCTACTGCCACTCCTCCCATCTCGGAATCACTCATTTATCAAGGCCCGATCCATCAGTTGGCTGAACCTGCAACTAACCTGGCAGCAATCCAGTCAGTACCCCCCGCAGCACAGATCAGGCAGAACGCAGTCGCCCGCCCGAATCCCGATCCCCTGCCTGCACCCGAAGCGGGAGTCATGCTCCTCGATCTCTCTACCCGCGCCAGTCAGCTTGGGGTGGAAGTCGTCACCGGCCAACGCCTGGATCGCGAGTACACCATCGACGGCCTCTCCGTGCGCGGCCCGGCCTCTCTGCTGCCGCTCACCACCTTGCCCGCCATTGCCTGGGAACCGATGTACAACCTCTCCACGGCCGTTGATGCCGGCGTAGACAACTTCGAACTACTCCATCCACCGGGAGACGGTCCCTTTACTCAGGTTCGTACCGATTCCGTAACTCTGATTCCCATCTCGCCGCTGCAATCGCTTCAGGCTGTGCTCGACGCCGGCACAGGCGGATTCACGGCCAACCTCACCTTGCCCTTCGGCATGGTGGGAGCCCTCGATGCGGCCACGCAGAATGGCACTATTCTCCCCAATCTGAGCCTGGTGCAGCCCACGTTTACCGCCGCCCTGACGCCCACCGGCGTTCCCTACACCGGCGCATGGCAGCTCAGTTTCGCCGCTCCCGATCCAGCGCAGCCCGACCCCGTGCTGGCCGGACGAACCTATCTCCGCACCCAATCGGACAACCCGGCCTCCGGTCTCTCGTACGGAGAGATGGTCCTCGGCACTGACGTGGCCGACATCTTCAGTTCCCGCTTCGATCCTCCCACGGGAAGCACCATCGGCACCGGCGTCCCTTTGCGCCGCTATGACCTCACCGGCTACGGCGCAAGCACCTTCAGCGAGTGGACAAACACCACTCCAGCCTCCACGGACGTAATCAAAACCTTCTTCCACGTCTTGGTAGGCAGAACCAGTCATGAAGTCATCCAGGTGCAGAGCATCGTCTATCCCTGGGCCATCAAGGTGGTTCGCACCATCACCATCGACCGCCAGGCTTCCGGCGTGGTGCAGCGCTACGACAGCGGATGGCAGGCCGCCAGTGACGGGCTCTTCAACTACCCCGCCACCACCGGAATAACGCCTGACCAGATTCATGCCGGCCTCATCTCCGGCGTCATCAACGTCAAGAACATCCAGCAACTCGGCCTCCCCTTGAACACCCAGGGCACCATGGACGGAACCGGCTACGGCGGTGTCACTCCCACCACCATGAGCATCCTGGTGCAGCCGGTCACCTTTGACGCCGATGTCATCATTCAGCCCCAGCATCAAGTGGTGCAGGGCAGCGTAACTCTGGCCGACCTCAAAGGCAACAAGCACACCTGCGTTCCCTCAAAAGGAGTGACCGGATTCATCGGCTTGCAGTATGACTACCACCTCTCCATAACCGACATGGCCGGATTCAGTTCCCTTGCCTCCGGCGCAAGCGGTCCCATCAACGCAACCCTCAACGTTGGCGGCGCCAACAGCCTTCTTCGCGCCACTGAGTTCGACGCCACGCCGGTCGTAGACTCCGCCACCAGCAATATCGGAATCGCCTGCGCCGTCCGCGGCATTCCCAAGCTCTCCTCCGACGGCTCATGGAGCGTGGCCGCCCGCACCCAGGCACAGGCGGCGCCGGTTGCCTTGGCAGCCAACCACGCGGCCCCGGTCGTTCAACCCAACACCAGCGGCGGCACGTCGCCCGGCAGCCTCATTCACTACGCCAACCCGGCAGACATCTTCCGCCTCGACCCCGCTTCCACCACGCCACCCAACACCCTCTATGGATTCCTCCAGGCCACCGGCACGCAAAGCAACCTGCTTTCCCGCCCAATTCTCACCGTGGGTTCGCAAAACCTCACTCTCGGCGATGCCCTCAACGTGGCTCACGCCGGCGCTCTTCTCGGAGCCATCAGCAGTTTCCCCGGCATCAGCCAGTGCCTTCAGTTCCTATCCAGCGAGTTGCAACCCATCACCAACCAGCTTGCGGCGCCCAGCCTCTCCACCACACAGAATCTCTATCTCAAGCCCGCCGTTCGCTCCACCCCAATCCCTCTCATTTCCCTGTCCATTGCCCAGGTGAATCTGTACTTCTACCAGAAGGGCGACGACCTTTCCAAGCAGGCCGATCCGCCCAACGTCGTCATCTCACTCGGTCAGCCCACTTCGCCCTCCTGGTCGCTCGATGTAAACCACATCGCCATCGGCCTCGTGATTCCCGCCCTCGGCAACTCGCCGGTCATCTGGTTCCAGGGCGGCTTCCACGCCGATGCAGATACCACCCCCGCCTTCCCCAACTTCCAAACCGCCTTCGAAATCCCGCTCGACGTGTTGGCCAGCCTCTTCACCGTCCTCAACGACATCGCCAGTGTTCTCAGCCCCGGCTCCTCGGGCGGTTCCGGCGGTGGCAGCGGCAGCAGCGGTGGTCCCGGCCTCAATACCAGCTTCTCCGGCGGCAAGCTCGCCGTCACTGACAACTTCTCTCTCCCCGACATCCCGCTCGGCCCCGGAACCATTAGCAACGTATCGCTCGACATCGGCGCCACCCTCAACATCGTCGCCCTGACCATCGACTTCCTCGTCAGCATCGGAACCACCGACGCGCCCTGCCAGTGGATCGTCGATCCGCTCTCCGGCACCATCCTCGTTCAGGCCGGCATCCTGCAGAACAAGATGGACATCCTCATCCAGGGCGGCGTAGGCCTCGGTCTTGCCATCGACCTCGGCATCGCCTCCGGGTCGGCATCCATCGTCATCGCCGTCCGCCTGCAGATCAACGGCTCCGTCGTTACCATCCTGTTCCTGCTCACCGGTCAGGCCCAGGTGGACGTCCTCGGCGGCCTCGCCTCTGCTGCTATCACCCTTACTGCCGGCCTCGGTTTCAGCATTGACGTGGCCGACCTCGACATCGATCTCATAGGCACCGCCTCAGTCGGGATTCACATCAGCATCTGCTGGGTCATCAACATCAGTTGGTCCGGTTCGTGGACCTTCCAGAAACAATTGCCGTTCAACCCGCTGCTGCATTCGTAACACGCAAACAGTTTTGCCGTAGTCCCAACGGAGTTCACCATGCCTGGTACATCGCGCAATCTGACCCTCATGCTCTTCCCGCAAAGCTGGGACGGCCACCACTTGGTCGCCAACCTGCTGCTGCTGCCCAACGGCGACCCCACCGCGCCCGTGCCACTCGTCAGCGGCCAGGAACTGCCCTTTGCCACTGCCCAGCCCGTGCTGCGCGCAACGCTCCTCCCGGGTCTTAGCGTTCCGCCTTGGGACCCCTCCGTCACCCCGGCGATGCTCAAATTCGCACCCCTGACGCTCGCTTACAGTACCTCGCAGAGCCCTATCTTCTCAGCGCTCACCACAGAGTACACGCCCAACGTCCCAGCGCTCGTCCAACCCGCCGGCGCCGTCTACAAGGACCTGCCCGCGTCTTATCAAGAAGCCACCGGCTTTCAAACGCCATCATCAGACTCCTTCACCACCGGCGACGGCTTCCTCTGTTCATTGGGCAGCACCGCCTCAGCGCCCAACACCACGCCGGTTCCCTCTCGCACCATCGCCTGGGGCGAAATCATCTCCTACGCGCTCCGCCAACCGCTCATCGCCCAGGCTATGGGCCTCATATATAGTCAGGTCTCCATTCCGCTCACCCCGGCGCAAGTCGCCGCCGGCGGCTGGATATGGCTCCAGATCGACACCTCCAGCCCATCCAATTGGTACGCGAAGCTGCTCTCTCAGAACGCCCAGGCTGTCTCCACCTATGCCGCGCGCCTGCCCTCGCTCACCGTCGCCCAGGACGTCTTTGCCTCCATCCTCTTCCCCACCGTCCCCGGCAACTATGTCTCCGGTGTCCTCGACCAGGCCCAGTACGAAGCCGATCTCTACCTCGACGGCTTCGCCAAAATCGTCCACGCCTTCCAGCCAACCAGTTCCGACCCCGTCACCGGAGACCCTGAAACCATCGTGCCCGGCACCGACGCCGGCATTCAAATCGGATGGGACGACGAGCAGGTCACCACCTGGATCAACCGCCAGATCCAGATCGCGCAAGGCCTTGCCGCACCCCCTCCCCCACCCGGCTCGCTCATTACGCCAGAGTTGCCTTTCACCGTGCTCGGTTATCGCGTAGACGTTCGTGAGCATTCCTCCGATCCGTGGTCCTCTCTCTGCACCGCCTCCGGAACCCTCAATGCCGCCGGCGTCTTCAACACCACCTTCACTGCTCAGGACCTCTGCGTCGAGCCCACCCCGGTTCAAAACGGCAGCGGAGACTATTGGCTCCCGCGTTACTTTGCTCAATGGCGCGGCCGCACGCTCGTAGTCAACGATCCGTACGCTTACATCTTCAGCGGCGGCCAGCCTCCCGCCCCCAGCGCCACCACTGAAACCGAATTCACCGGCACCACCACTGAATCGCTTCCCCCATTCGCCCTTCGCTTTGGCCAGGACTACCAGTTCCGCGCGCGCCTCGCTGACCTCACCGGAGGCGGCCCCCAGCCCACTGACTTGAGCCCCACCGACGCCGGTTCCACCACCATCACGTTCAAGCGCTATGTCCCGCCCAAGAAAGTCCCGCTCTCTCTCGGCACTGTAGATTCAAGCGGCAATCAATCTCTCACCGTTGACCGCCCGGGAATCAACTACCCTGAGATGGTCTTCGCCGGCGCTGCCGATCAGGCCACACTCGATGCGCTCAAGGCCATCACGCCCGCGCAGCCGCCAGCCGGGACGGTCAAGCCCACTTTCCCCGCTCCATTTCAGGCTGCTGTTCTCGATCCCGACGTCGCCACCCTCGAGATCATTGTTGAGGCCCTCGCCCCCACGCACGACACCGGCAACCCCGCCTCCCTCGCCGATGCTGACGTCGCTCCCAATCCCGGCGATCTCGACGGTACCTTCGGCGTCGTCTACACCTGGCAAATCCCCTTCCCTGACATCACGACTCCCGTAGCTGTTGGTGCCTCCACTCCAATTCAACTCACGCTCCAACCCACGGTGATGAACCAGATCGACAACCCCACCCTGCCCACGGCAGCCAACCCCACCGTACTCCCCATTCCCACCGGCCGTGACATTCGCCTCCGTCTCCGCGGCCTCGGCAATCCGGACATCAACAATCTCTACTTCGGCAGCTCCGTTGCCCGCACCGGCCTCATCTCTGACATCCGAGTCCGCTTTGAGGTTCCAACGGAAACCGGCGTCATCGCAGACGGCAGCCTCGACCAGCAGTTGCAGGCCTTCTACCTTCGCAATCTCGACCAGTCCAGCCAGCAGCAGATCGTCACTGCGGGCGTGGTCGGCGCCATACAGGCCAGCGGCGGCAGCCTGCCTCTTCAGGATTACAAAAACCTCCTCAGCATCCTCAATCAACCTGCCTCCACGCCCGCCGAGCTACTAGCCTCCGCGCTCGAATTGCAGGTCGATGGCCTCACGCTCTCCGCCGCTCCCGGCCAGCGCATTTTATTCGGCGCGCAAAGTTCGCTGCGCTGCACTATCCCTCAGGACCGCTCCTCCATCACCTTCTCCAGCCTCAAGGACCTCATCAACCATTGGATCGTCGTCCAGCAGCTCACGGTGGACCGCGATTGGACATGGCGCGGACTGGCCCAGAACGGCGCCGGACAGATCGCATTCACCTTCATGGGTGCCACCGCCCCTGCCCCCGGCGAGTTGATTCCCGTCGAGCCAACTCTTGCCCCACTCGGCCAGGTAACCCTGCCCAACGTGGTCTCCTCTCTTGCCACCCAGCAGGGCGCGCCCGGTCAGCGCGACTCCACCCAGATTGTCTTCTTCTCCACCATCGATTCCACTGTCCCCGCCGGCAGTTTCCCCACGCCCACTGAGGGCTTCTATCAACTCCAGGCCACTCTCACCGGCAGCCCCACCACGCCCATTGAGCTCTGGAGCGGCAACATCATGGTCCCCATCACCGCGCCGCCCCAGCAGATTCCGCGCCTTGTCTCCGCCGGCATCGCTGAGAGCCCTTACCTCGCCGCGCCCGACTACTCCTCCACCGAGCAGCGTCAGCGCGCCCTCTGGCTTGAGTTTGATCAGCCACCCCTGGACCCCAACGACTCCTACTTCATCCGCGTGGAAAACTACGGCCCTGACCCGCTGCTCATCAGTCACCCGTTTGACATGGCTTCGGCAGCCGATACGCCCATCGCGCTCGATCCCGAATCCATTCGAACCATTACGCCCGACTCGGCCAACGACGATGCCGGTCTCGCCGCGATGACCAAACTCATTCCCTCCACGGCCTCGCCCGTCCATTTCCTGGTCCCGCTGCCCGGCGCAATCTCGCCCTCGGCGCTCGACCTCTTCGGCTTCTGGACCTATGAACTGCGTTGCGGCCACCTCCAGTGGTCAACGGCCCAGGGCCGCTTTGGCCGCCCCCTCCGTGTCGCCGGAGTCCAGCATCCCTGCCCGCCTCTCACCGTCAACGTCGAGCGCATCGTCACCGTCCCAACCGCGGGCGGGCCTGTCCAGCCCTGCATCTCGGCCACCGCCGACCTCGCCCAGACGGTCCTCAACGGGGTCTCGCTCACTTCCCTTGCTGCGCCCCAAACCCAGATCTGGTTCCTGCTCTACGCCCAGCTTCGCCGCGCCGATGGCGATGCCTGGCGCAACCTTCTCCTCGCCAAGCTCCCCGGTACATTGCAGGGCAACCCCCTTGCCGGCGCTGCACCCACCCAGCAACAGTCCAATCCCGTCACCGCCGCCTTCTCCCAGGCTGCCATCGACGACATCCTTAACCTCTTGAAGCTGCCGCCCAACATTCCTCTAAGCGTTCTCGCGGTCGAGTTGTTCAATCGCGAAGCCCTCGTCATTCGCGGAGACCAGTATTTTGCTGAATTAGCCAGCCTTCCCGACGGCATCCCGCAGTCCATGATCCCCGCGGGCGTGGCTCAATCACCTTCGCCTTCAACGGCGATCGCCGATTCTGCTGCCGAGGCAACCGCAGTCCGCATGGAAAGCCAGGCCATCGACGATCCCCTCGGACAGCAGCTCGGCTCGCAGAGAATCCTGCGTGTCTCTCCTCTCACTCCGGTTCGCGTCGTCTGTTAATGTCACGTTCATCGGCGGGCGGTTCGCCCAGGCGCCTGCCCGCCCCCTGGCTCCGACAAAATTCCGCCGCCAATTTGCATATAATTTCCCTCCCTTGGCGCACAATCAATTCATAGTGTCCTTTTCAACCTGCTCAGACACAAACCAACACGTCCAGCGTAGGTTGACCGCCTCATAATTTCAAACCGCGGTGAAATTCGCCCGTAACCCATTTGCTGTCTAATCTCTGCAGACAACTCCAGCAGAATGAAATACTTGGAGCACCACCCCCCATCGCATCCCACTGAAACTAAGGAACTTCCTTACAGATACCTACCCGGGGGAGGGGGGCATCCTCCGCACATCCATGGCCACCAGCCATCCGTAAAGTTGCCAAGCCCGCCCTCCGGACCGCCGAAGGGGTAGCTCCATCCACCCCAAAGGGTGCGAAATGGCCGGAGGCAGCAGATGCCTCGCGACCGCTGCTTGAAACGAAGGAACGTGAATTATGACAAAGCTGTGACATACCGAATGTCCGGTGGCAGCCGTCCAAACCACAAGTTCGACAACGAACAGAAACTTGGTCAGCGCCCCGTTCAATCAAGTCAGTTCATCCCGTGCGAGCGCATGCGCACGTGAGAGAACATGTCCGGCGAATGACGCTCCCTTTGGCTTTGATCTTTTGCGATTAAGTAATCTTTGCTGAATCGCAAGATTGGGGATGAACTTCTTCTCCATACTGCGTTGAGGCAACTACAGCGGTTCCACAATTGCTGTACCCCGGAACCACTGCCCTAAAGTGGCATTTTCCTCAAGAAAATGCCACCTCGCACGGTGCCAGAAAGGGCACGTGAATTGTGGAACCGCTCTAAGTGCATCAGACGAACAGAAAGCAAGCTCCGATCGAAAGAAAACGAGGAACCTGATCGCGCGAGCTCTCCATTCTCTGAAGACCGGGTCGATCTCGATTTTCACGCAAGCATTCTTCGAATGAAGCAAGAGGTCCTATCAATGATGCAAACTGCGAAGGTTGGCCGTCAGTACCTGCTTGGACAAGGTCTGCTCATGCTCTGTCTTGGCACCGCTCTCTTTGTCATGGGTTCCATCATGGCGAATCCCACTTTCGAAGGGTCAGGCTATGTGATCGCCGTGCTTCTCGTGGCCTCGTGTTTGGTGCTCAACGGCATTTACCATGGCGTCCTGGCTAGTCGAGTGCGCACCCGCCTTCCGATTCGCACCTATTTCGTGGCCTGCGCTCTTTCAATCTCTTGCTGGATGATCTTCTGGCTCATACAGTCAGCGCCCCTGGACATAAGCCTCATGGCCATCCTGGCCGGCGCGCACGGACTCTTCTGGAGCATGTGGTACATGAGGCTGGCCTTCCGTTTCCAGGCGAATCACAAAAAGGCTCCTTTGCTGAGTATCCTGGCCGGAACCACAATGTTTCTGGGCATCATCCTCGCCACGCAATCGCACCTGAGCAAGATTAGTTCAGTAACTGTGATGGCTTGCTACACCGCATTGATCGGAGCACAGGTACTCCTGACTGCCGTATACCTCTTCCGCGAATGCGGCAGAGACGAAGTGGCGCTGGCCGCGAACGCAACTGCACGAAGTGCAGTCGTGACGACTCAAGAGTCAGTAGTGTGCCTCACCTCCTTGACAGCAGCCCGGAACGAAGAAGCGCGTGCTTAAGCAAGTTAGGCTGAGCCACGCGACCTCATAACCAATAGAATTCATAACACTGTCTCTCATATGTATATGAGCCTTTACACTAGGTTTACAAGACTTTACATACTCGTTGATATCTAGCAAATCTCGGTCCTCCAGACTAACGGTAGTATGCGACCTGTAACGCCCCAAGAAGTGAACAACAGTGACTTCAAACAACGCGCTGAAGTCTGCGCCGTAGTCATCTCTCGCTGGCTGTAACAGGATCGAACTTCTGAACGACCCAAATTGGATTGCGGATTGAAAAGGAAAACATCAGCCATGAGCCGGACAGTTAAGTTGTACCTCGCCAAGAGTCTTGCAGTAGCGGCAATCTCATTCGTCTTTCACACCTCCGCGTCACGCCTGCACGCCATCCCGGCGTTCGCGCGGAAATATAAGACTGCATGCGCAACATGTCACAATAATTGGCCTGAGCTGAATGACTTTGGCAGAGCCTTTAAGTTGAATGGCTTCAAGTTCCCGAAGGATGACGATACCTTCGTCAAGGACCCGCCTCTTCTTCTTGGCGCCGAGGCTCAGAAAGAGTCCTTTCCGCACTCCATCTACCCAGGCGAGTTGCCGATTCTACCAATCGCCTTCCGCTATTCTGGCTACGCTTCCTACACCACGCCTCAACCTCCCGCGGTCTCCGCAGCGGCTGGATACACCCCTAAGACAGATCTGTTTGCGCCAAACACGTTCACCATCCTTGCCGCCGGAAGCCTTGGCCCCTCCGTCGCCTTCTGGATCGACGATGACATTTCTACAGGCGGTTCAGGCGCCGATGGCGGCCTCGGAGACGGCTACATCAAGGCCAATAACTTCCTGGGTCACTACTTTCATGTGCCCAAAAATGAACTCAATGTCAGGTTCGGACAATTCGAGCTCGACCTTCCATTTACCCAGGCGCGCACTATCAACTTGAGCGACTACGCCATTTACGATCAGACGGCCTATGTAAATCCTTCCGGTAATGGATCGCTCGTCGGGACGACAGCTAACCCATTCAACTTTGCGAGTGGACAGAGAGGCGTTGAGATAGGAGGCTATCCGAATCGAGGCTATACTTGGTGGACAGTTTCACTCGTGGACGGAGCAAACTCCTCGGGCACGATCAACCACAAGGATGTCTATGTAAATTTCGGACAACGCTTCGACCTTGAACGAAATGCCGACGTACGCAAGGAAGTTCAGGCCGCAGGTCCGACTGGTATCCACGATCACACCTCGATACGGTTCAACGCTTTCGCGTACCTGGGCAAAAACGAGCTAAACCAGGACGAGTCGCTCTATCCTGGCCTGCCGACGATTCACGAGCCCTTCTATAGAGCCGGTGGTGCGTTCAACTACAAATTCCGCGGCAACTTTGCACTCTGGGGCCTCTATATGCATGGGCATGATTCGAACAAAGCACTCAATTCAACGGGCGACGGCTTCGTTTCCGCCACACCTGTAACATTTTCCGGAGGCTTCCTTGAAGCTGAGTACTGGCTTTACCCGTGGCTTGTCGGCTTGATGCGCTATGACGGAGTCAACTCTCCCACCGATCGAATGAATGGAATCTCGCGTCAGGATACTCGGAACGTCTACAGCCCGGGATTGCAAATCATAGTGCGCCCTAACATTAAGTTGGAGCTGCAGTATTCCTTTAACTACGAACAGCCAGCTCCCGGAACCAATACGTACTATCGTGCTAACCAGCTCGTGACGGGGGTCGACTTCGTATTCTAGTAATCACACCAAGTCCCCTCCACAGGTCTGACCGCTGGAACTCGATCTCAGCGCCAATCTCGAATTAAGGGCAAAGGCTGGGGCGGCCTTCCGCGTGCACGGCTTGGAGTACTTGGGTGATATTCCAGAACATGCACACGCATACTCCGCAAGCACAACAGGTGGACACGACTAGTCGCGGGTTTACAAGTGCTTTACTTCAATTTACAAGGCTTTACGCATTTGTTGACATCACGCAAACATCGGCCCGTTAATTCAGCGCTACTATCCTACCAGTATCGGCGCTGAGACCTAAGCGACATATCTAACTGCTTCACATGTCGTTCCTCTGCCAATACGCATTCTTCACGAGGAGATTCGAAAATGACCAAAGTGACGGCGACCGCACTATCAGCTATTGTTATGCTTGCCGCGGGAACTATCGCGAGAGTTGCTTGGGCTGGAGACGTAAAAGGGAAAGTTACAGCTCAAGGAGTCCGCTCCCCGGAAGGCATAGCGGTCTATATCGATAGCGTACCGGGCAAGACATTCACACCGCCCGGATCGCATATGGTTGTAGATCAAACGCATCTAGCCTTTGCGCCCCACGTAGTTGTGGTGCAACAGGGGACGACCGTTGAATTCAAGAATCAAGACAACGTGGGCCACAACATATACTGGCCTGCTATTAATCACAACCGTAAGCTGGCCCACAATATGGGCACCTGGCCGCAGGGTTTGTCGAAACCATTCACATTTAACGATCTTGGGGACGTTCCCCTGCTTTGCAATGTCCATCCTGAAATGTCCGGCTATATCTATGTCGCGCCGACTCCGTACTACGCTCTGACCGATAAGGAGGGTGGGTTCACGATACGGGATGTTCCTCCAGGGCAGTACACACTCAAAACATGGAGTGAGGCCGGGAAGCCTGCTTCGCAAACTGTAACCGTGGGAAGCGGCGGAGTGAGCGTCAACCTGACTGTAACGAAGTAGAACAACTCGCGCAACGTCTTCTAGATGGTTCAAGGCGGTTCATGAAATCGGCCACGGAGGAAGAATGCTGGCTAAGTTTGTTTTGAAGGCCATCTCGTGGCTGCCTCATGCATCCGTCGTCTTCAGCGCCTTTGTACTGGCAATCGTTTTATCGGCGATGAAATCGGACTGGCCGGACCTGAAGCTATACAAGAGGGACCAGGCCCGGCTAGCCGACTTTAGACAGGACTCGCTCGATTGGAATCAACCTATACTGCCGGCACAATATGCAGAGGGTAGCTGTGGCGCCTGTCATCGCGAAGATCTGCCTCAGACCCCACATCTGAATCACGGCCGTCAACTAATTGTCAAACTCAACTGCATAGCCTGTCATCAACTTGAAGACATTGAGCGGCCAGCCATGCTGGGTCCAGACCTTACCCGCGTGGGAACGAAAGTGAGCCGTGACTGGATCTACAAATGGCTGAAGGACCCGCGTACGCTGATGGATGCTGACGGGAAGGTGATCGTCGATGGCGTGTACAGCAATCCGCGAATGCCACACTTTCAGCTCAGCGATCTGGAGTTGCGCGCGCTTTCTGCATATCTCAGCTTGCAGCGCGGGAAACCGGCAGAGCGCTACAGATTCAATCCAGCGGTAGTTGCTGCTGTAGCGAGACGGGGCGATGCGGCTGACCAGGGCCAGGTACGATTCAACGAGATGTTCTGTGTCACATGTCATGCACTGGCCGTCGATCGCGGCGGCGAAACAACCCTCATTGGAGGAGACATTGGCCCAGAGCTGACCAAAGTTGGTACGAAAGTGACGCCTGCCTGGCTAACCGCATGGTTACGCGACCCTGAAAGCTATCTGCAACACACCAGAATGCCCCGGTACCAGTGGTCGGAAGAGGACCTCTACGAAGTTAGCCAATTCATTCTTAAGCGTCTTACTGACCCGGATCTGCTAAAGGATGTGCCCGCGCTAGGATCACCCACGGATGCCGAGGTGCAACGAGGCCGGTTACTCTTCGCCGAAAGAGGATGCGCCGAATGTCACGTGATACAAGGTGTCACACCACGGAGTAACTTCGGTCCCGATCTATCCGCCGAAGGTATGGCGGCAGGCCCCTATCTTGTGGAAGTCGGGTCGGCGCGACAACTGTCTGTGCCAGTGCACTTTATGAAGACCGGCGTGGGGCATATTCAAGTCCACCAGTCAGTAGTCCCAAGATCGATGATCACCTTTATCCAAACCAAGATAACGAATTCTGCCTCGATTACTCCGGAAACGCGCATGCCGCAGTTTCATATGAGCCAGTCTGACCTGGACGATGTGACTACCGCGCTTCTAAGTATGGCTGGCTCATCCTCTACCAGGAAAGCCCAGGATCCGTTCGCTATGTCGCGCACGCAAGTTAACTTCCATCCCGATGGCGAGGTTGCGCCACTTATCGAGCGCTACAAGTGCTATACGTGCCATAAGTTCAACGGTTACGGTGGAACTCTAGCTCCTGAACTCTCGTACGAGGGCAGTCGCTCGCGGCGCGAATGGTTAACGGAGTTTCTTAGGAGCCCCCAAACCCTGCGCCCTACGCTCACTGTACGAATGCCCCGCTTCAACATGCCGGAAACGGACGCCGCAACGATTGCCGCTTATCTATCGTCTGCGCTGCAGAACCCATTAGTGGATCCTGCAGCAATTGACGACAAGGACTTCACCCCGCAAATGGCAGCGCACGGCAAGGATCTTTTCGAGACGAAATACGCTTGCCAATCCTGCCATACGATTGGATCGTCGGGAGGGTATGTCGGGCCGAGTTTGAACAACGTTGGCAATTGGATGACCTCGGCCTGGCTTGAGGCGTGGCTCCACAACCCACAGGCATTGGTTCCAGGAGCAATCGAGCCACGGCAACCCTTTACTGGCGATGAGATCAGGGATCTAACTGCCTATTTGCTGACTCTAAAGCAGGCCCCGAATGCCAGCAGTACTGCCGCTGAGATATCACACGGGGGTCAGCAATGAAGCTTCTCGTTATCTATATCTCCGTTTTGGTGGGATCAATAGGGGTCACCGCCTTCACCGGTAAGATCGCCACAGCCAGGCCCTGCTGGTGCTGGCCCCGAGACTGGCACCTGTTCGTTAAGGCCAGGCCTCATACGGGCGGAACTGAGTTTGCACCCTCTGGAACTTATGACTCTGAGGTTGACTGGAATAGTGCTGAGCACATCATTCAACTAAGCTACAGTCAGGCGCAAGGCAAACGGGTGTTCTATCAACAGTGTGTGTGGTGTCATGCCGATTCGACGCCGGCAGGCCCCTCCAATCGCTCCAATGTCACTCCCGACCCGCCTTTGATGAATGATGGAAAGCTGCTGAACGGTAAGAGCGATGATGCTCTCAGGAGAGTTATTACCATGGGAGGAAGCGGCGTAGGTAAGTCCGCCATGATGCCACCATATGGCATGACGCTGACACCGGATGAAATCAACGACGTTGTTGAGTATGTGCGGGTCATTGCGGCGCCTGAGTATCATCGGACACCTAATAAGGTCAGTTGGTTCCGGAGGAGTGACAATTGATGATATGCATCCGCAAAGCGCACTTTGGAGCGCTCCGACTCGTTGCGGCCAGTGCGATTGCGTTTTCGGTTTTCCCGGCAGTCGCTCAGGTGAGCCCAAGCGAGATTCTGAATCCACGATTGAAGACCCTTCAGGAAAGGTACCTCCCTCAACTCCAATCCCTTCATCAGTCCATAGCTGCTTCCAAGTTCCCATTCCCTTTTAAGCTGGCTCGGTATGTAAAAGCCATCCAAGGTCAGAAGGAGGCGCTGGATTCGAATGGCATCGAATTTGTCTATTTTCAGCAGCATGTAGTGTTGAAGATCTCTGGCATCTATACGGCTGCCTTCAGCCCAGCCCGCCTTACCGAGAATCAGCGCGCTAACCGCGCGTTCCAGGACGCGATTGTACCCATCCTTCGATTGGTGGCGCGGCAAATTCCCGAGGGAGCCAATTTTGACGCTATCGGATTCGAGATTCTCTATGATACTCGCGATACTACTAGGGTCTACGACTATGAAGGAAAGGAGGTGCTGACCGTTGTCCTGGACCGCGATGACGTATCAAGGTATGCGAATGCTACTGCACTTTCAGAGCGGCAGCAGCTCTTGAATCGTTCCGAAATATTTGTAAATGGCAAGGAACTGGGTCTCGCGCTGGGACAGCGTGACCCGCTGATTGTAAGGGCCCTGGAAGGATCGGCACCTCGGCAAGCACAGCAGGAATCTTCACTGCCTGCAAATATTGATCGGGCCGATATTGTTTCCGGAGCCCAGGTTTTGCCGGCTGTCTCAGTAACTCAATCGACGCCTGCTTCGACTTCTCCTCCAACATTCGCGGATGTAATGCGACTGCAATCGGAGTTCCAGGAGCAACTGAATAAGGTCGTGAAAGAGGAGGGGACGGAACTTCATTTGGAAGAAGGTACGGCGCCTTCATTTGAAATCAATGGGGATCACACACTCCTTCATCTTACGATGCGAAACACACTCTCTTTCGAGAAAGATACAACCTCTATCTATCGCCGTGCGGCACAGAGCTTCGATCTCTTTCTGGCGCCTGAATTAAAAGACTTGGCGAAGAAACTCTCCGTGAACGGAGAGTATGATGCTTTGGAGTTTTCAGTTCTGAATCACCTTCGAGCAGACAAAACGCCCTTCGAGACCATTGATTACATTTGCCCATTGGACTCCATGCGCTCATTTGTCTCGAACAGGATTACGAGTCAGGATCTGATCAACCAGAGCATTATTCTAGTGAATGGCGTGCGGATCGGCTTGAATTTGCAACTTGTCGAATAACCAATCGAGTCCTGATTTGCCAGCGAGGGCCTATCTCGAACTAGGCGACACCGTGCATTTGCCAGTGGGCAAAGTCGCCATGACTGGCCGAAGTCTGAATGCATTCCATCACCAGCAAATCAGACCCCGAGGATCGCAAGCCCCTCAAAGCCTAAAGTAGGCCCAGGGCAATCGCGATGCTCATATACATTCGGACGCTACTTTGAGGCGACATCCCGGCCCTTAGCGTCCCTGACTGCGTTAAGGACTCACTCAAATCGCCGGAAAATTCAGACTCCGGTAAATCGCAATAAGGCGGGTAAGCCATTACCGGTGAATATCGCGCGGTCTAAATAGCTCAGACCATGTTAAGATATTCCACTAATCTTAGGGGGGCGAGGCAAATGCGGTGCGGTCTCGGAGAATGAGACTTCTGATCGGAGGTCCCGATCTCATTTCAACAAGCAGATTGTTAACCCACGGAGGCGGACCTATGAACAAGGATAGAGCGAAGGGTACTCTCGACAAAGTAGTTGGAAGAGCCAAGCGCAAGGCAGGCGAATTGACAGACAATACTCAGTTGCAGGTCGAAGGCATGGTTCAACAGGTGAAGGGGAAGGTCGAGAATGCCTGGGGCAAGGCCAAGGACGCGGTTCACGAGGCCAACCAGGAAGCCGAGGTGAAACACGACACGCGCATCAAGGTGGAACTTGAGTGTTCCGCCGCCGAGATCCAAGACAACAAGCCCGTCTGATTTTCCTCCAACTTCACAACGCGCAGCCATTCTTGAAATGAAGCCGATCTCCCGCGAGGATGCTTCAACCTGGCCCCCTGTCCATTCGGGGGCCTTCCACATACTCGAGGAAAGAACACACCTTCTGCCACGTGTCGACATCTGGCCCATACCGATGGACTCGAACTTTGTTGAGGTCGCTCGGCCCAGGAATCATTACCGGGGCTGCGGACGACGACCCATCGGGTATTGCCACATATTCAGTTGCCGGCGCGCAACTCGGCACCAAACTGCTCTGGACCGCACTCGTCACGTGGCCGCTGATGGCCGCGGTTCAAATGATGTGCGCACGTATTGGCAAGGTTACGGGGCAGGGCCTGGCTGGGAATCTGAGCAAGCGATTTCCACGATGGCTGTTGCTCACCCTCGTCTTCGCTCTCCTGGGCGCAAACACGATAAACATTGCGGCAGACCTTGCCGGAATGGCCGATGCTGCAGCGATGCTTTGCGGAGTCAACTCCCATTGGTTCGTGGTAGCATTTGCTCTTCTCATTTCGTGGGCAACGGTGAGGCTCCAATATCGTCAGATCGCCAACGTACTCAAGTGGATGGTCCTGGTACTCTTCGCGTATCCCATCACCGCGTTTGTGGTGGGCGCCAACTGGGGCCATGTGCTGCGCGATACCCTAATACCATCTATGCCACATACCAAAGACGAATGGGCGACATTGGTTGCCATCCTCGGTACCACAATCAGTCCATATCTATTCTTCTGGCAGGCAAGTGAAGAAGTTGAAGAGGAGAAGTCGGCAGGACAAAGCACTCTGGCGTTGCGGAAGGGCGCCACAAGAGAGGAGCTTGATCTGAGGAACATTGACGTGGGCGTAGGGGCGTTCTTCTCGAACATGGTGATGTTCTTCATCATCCTCACCACCGCCCTCACGCTCAACCGCCACGGCATTACACATATCGAAACTTCCCGCCAGGCCGCCGAGGCCCTGCGGCCTTTTGCGGGAAACTTCGCAGCAACCCTTTTCACCATAGGAATTATCGGGGTCGGGTTTCTGGCCATCCCCACATTGGCGGGATCAGCCGCATATGCCTTTTCCGAAACGCTTGGATGGCGACAGGGGCTGAATAAACAACTGAAGCAAGCTCGCTGGTTTTACGCCCTCATTCTGATCTCAACAGGGGTGGGCGTTGCGCTGGACTTTGTTGGCATCAACCCTGTCAAGGCTCTTTACTGGACCGCGGTTGTCAATGGCTTGTTGGCCCCGTTCCTTCTCGTCGGCATCCTGGTTGTTGCTTCCGACAAGAAGTTGATGCAGGGCCAACCAAGCTCCCGCTTAGGATTGGCTGTTGTGGCAATAGCCACAGTCGCCATGTTTGCCGCAGGTGTGGCGATGTTTATTGTGTAGTCAGACAATCACTCCTCACCCCTCATCGGGATTCGAATCCGATTGATTCAATGCCATGTACGATGGCCGTGAGCAGTTAAAGACAGACTCGTTAGTACGCGCGTGAGAGTCTTTGCCATGACGCTTACAGCGCCGCCTTTTCAATCCTCGCAGCCCCTATCGACATAGCTAACCAGGACTTCCGAAGGATGAATCGGCAGGGAGATTCAGATGCGCACGATCCGGACCTTGTTAGCGCTTGTTGCTTTGGCCATTCCGGCCGTCCTGTTCGCGCAGGTTAACCTGTCAATTTCAATCGGCCCTCCTCCGCTGCCCGCCTTCGAGCAGCCCATCTGTCCCGGTGACGGCTACCTATGGACGCCCGGCTACTGGGCCTATGACACCAATGTCTCTGACTACTACTGGGTTGACGGGGCCTGGGTAATGGCGCCGGAAGAGGGTCTTCTCTGGACGCCGGGCTATTGGGGTTGGAGAGATGGCGGGTTCTTCTTCAACGAAGGCTACTGGGGTCAGGAGGTCGGGTTCTATGGCGGGATCGACTACGGCTTCGGTTACTTCGGAGAAGGCTATGGAGGCGGTCGTTGGGATGGCGGACACTTCTTCTATAACCGCTCCGTGAATAACGTAGATATATCAATCAATCGCAACGTGTACAACACTGCGATCGAGCACCACAATGAGAACCGGGTCAGCTTCAACGGCGGCTCAGGCGGCATCGAAGTCCGTGCAACTTCTCAGCAGGAAGCTGCGGCACACCAAAGACACGTACCTCCTGTTGGGGTCCAAACTGAACATGCCCAAAGCGCCCGGGCCAACCCGGCACTACGGGCCGCTGCCAACCACGGCAATCCACCTGCTGCCACTCGCGCTGTGCCAATAGGTTTCAACGATCGGCAGCCAGCCACGTCGGAACGGACGACGTTGCCTTCGAAGCCGCCAGTGAGCGGTGGAGCTCCGGAGCCAAGTGCTGAAGCGCCTATAGCTCATTCAGACAGCGCTCAGCCCAGAGCCGTGGTCCATCCCAATGACCTTTCCCCGATTGCACGCTCGGCCCCGTCAAACTCAGGGAACGCCAAGGCGGACCAGAAGTACCAGCAGCAGCAGGACAAACTGGTCGCCCAACAATCCCAGGAGCGGCAGAAGCTACAGCAGAAGCAGGAGTCAGAACATCAGCCGAACGCCAGCGCAGCCCAGACGCAACAGGTGGAAAAGAAGCATTCACAACAGACGCAACAGTTGTCGCAGAAGCACGAGGCCCAGCAGCAGTCGATGCAGTCTCGCCAGGCACAGGCAAAACCGCGAAACTGACAGAGACGTTCGCGCTGAACTCCTTGATAAATTGCAGAAGCCCTTTACCGGCCGGGTGTACCTCACCCGGCCACTTCTTTTGCCGCAACAAGTAAGAATAGGCAATACAACTCACTACGAATCCACCCAGCAAGGAAGAAGTCAATATGGCGCGCTCATCAATTCAGCCGCCGCAAGCTGCCTTTGGGCTCAGGGCAATTCCCTCTGCCACTTCGGCTCTGCGAAGACGGCGGAGTTTCCAAATCCCGAAACAAGCGCCGACCACCAGCAGTCCGGCAAAAGACCAAAGCAGCAGAGCCGACCATCTTTCAATTGACCCCGACCACATCCGAACTACTTTGCGTCCGTACAACACTGCAACCCAGCCGATGATTGAGTAACGCAGGCTTCGTGCCGCTCCGTAGACAAGGAGGAATCGATTGCGCGAGACGCCAAGAGCGCCGGCCGCCAGCACAAATGGGAAGAGCGGAATGGGCGGAGGAAGCACGGCAGGTAAGAACACCGCGAGGACAGGATGACGCTCAACCCAACCGACGATCCGGCCGAGGAGGCGTGCCGGGACGTAGTGGCGCAACGCGGATTCGCCGCCCTTCCTGCCGGCCTGCCATGTGGTGTAGCCGCCCAGCAGACTGCCGGCGATGGCGCTCGCTGCCAGCACCCAGGAATCTCCACCGTGCGCTATAAGCCAAAGGAGAAGAAGATCGGTGCTGCCAGGTATGGAAAGAGGGATGACCGAGGAATCAATCACTGCTACAGAGAAGATTCCCAGCGCTCCCAGGTGCGTAAGCCAGTGCGGCGGCGCTGAAGCGTGTTGCATCCCCGAATTGGCGATTTGTGACAGTTGTCTTACGAAGACACTCATACAGGCCTTGTCATGGACTTATGATCGAGTGCTGAGCATCGACATCAAGTGCCTTTCGCTTCCTGACATGCGATCAGTTACTGCCTGCTTGGCCCAAGAACGTTAGCATCATTCGCACTGGAACGCTGCGAATACCCGCGGCTCAACCGGAATCCGCGTCGCTGAAGGCAAACCAGTAGTAGCGTCGCCAACAAAACATGCAGCGAATCGGGCGAACTGCGAACATCGCCAGCAAGCCATCCAGCGAGCGCAATTCAGCTTGTTTGAACTTGACCGAATTGCAGCGCGGACACTTTCGCCGTATCCAAAGCATCTGTGGTACCCAATCGGGCCAGATACGAATCGAGCTACTCATTTTGTTCGCGCCTTTCAACTCTCCGGATGGCTTAGGGAATACTTGTGACTTCAGTGCTCGAATTTGCGTCCAGCCATGCCAGCAGACTACGTATGCTTCCGGTCGCCAACGCAATGCAGGAGTCTGCTGCTCCGTAGTAGAGATGAATCGTATCTCCGTCCTCGCCAATGGTCTGCCCGCAAGGGAACACGACGTCTTTCACATCTCCGTTGCGTTCATATGAAGCCTCTGGGCCGAACACCCAGGAGTCCCCTCGCTGCAAACATATCTCCGGTCTCTCCAGATTGAAGAGCGCCAGGCCAAGGCGATAGATGCTTCCCGATGCCGTTTGCCGGACCCCGTGGTAGATCACGAGCCAACCCTTGGCCGTTTCTATCGGGGGCGAGCACAAGCCAATCTTGTTTGCATCCCACCATCCACCACGCCGCGCCGCCAGGATGATCTTGTGGCTTCCCCAATGTCGCAGATCTGGAGAATAGGAAATCCACATATGCGCGCCCTGCGTCGTCACAGGCCGATGAATCAGCGCCCAATTGCCGCCGATCCTTCGCGGCAACAAGGCAGCGTCCTTGTCCTCGGGCTGCATGATTACCCCATACCGGTCAAAGGTTTTGAAATCCTTGGTCATCGCCAGGGACACTCCCGGACCACCTCGTGCAAACGAGGTGTAGACAACCGCGAAATGTTCGAGTTCGGGCACGCAGGTGATTCGCGCATCCTCGATGCCCCAGAGCTCCTCTGGATACTCAACCGGCTTCGCCGGCATCGTAGGCTCTGGATCGATTCGCCACCCGTCGATTCCATTTGCTGAGCGTGCTGCGCATAGGTGAGATAACCCTCGCCGGTCTTCCACTCGGCAAAGCAGCAGCGTATCCCCGTTGGCAAGTTTTGTCGCACCTGCATTGAAAACACTATTGATGGGGTAGGGCCAGTTTTCCTGGGTGAGGAGAGGGTTGGCGGGGTGACGGGTGAAAAGCGGGAGCCCTGTGCGTGATTCCACATGCAGTTGCTCCGCCGCCACCGCATCTGTCGATACGGCAGGCACGCCTCCGTTGGAGCGGATGTCCAGAGGCGTGGGTTGTTCCGACTTAGTAGCTCTTGTCGTTATCTTGGGGTCTGCAATCGGGTTCAAGAGGAGTTACTCATTTCCATATGCTTTTCATCTGCGTTCGCTGCTTTGGCTGCCTGCATTTCAAGCAGTGCCATCAAGAAAGAGAGCGTAGACTCCGCTCCCTGGTTTTCGTTCACCCGGTCCGGATGAAGCCCGTCTCTGCAACCCCCAGTTGTGGGGTCATAGAGAGGAACATGCAAATCGTTCTTGCCAAGAAACCAGCGGAAGACTCGCTGGGCTTCCTCGCGCCAATGTCTCACTTCCGTCAGCCGGTAGACCTCGAGGCAGGCCGAGACAGTAGCGCATGCCTCAACCGGCTGCTGATCGAATCGCGCCTTCTCATTTCCCTCAACAAAGAATCCTCTTGACCCAATTGGCACGAAGATCTCTTTATCGTCGCGGTGTTGCTCAGCAACAAGCCATTTGAGAGAGTCCATTCCAGCCTCAATCATTCGCTGGTTGTTGCTTCGCCACCCTGCCAGAATAAGGGCCTGAGACAGCCGCGCGTTGGAATATGAAAGGCTCCTCTCGAACCATTTCCACGTATTGGAATGACTGCGCTCATAGATGTCCAGAAGCCGATTTGCCAGTGTATTGCGCGCACCCTGAATGGTTCTGTCGCCTGGGAACCAGTCCAGATAGGCCTGCATCCCAAGAATGCTATACGCCCACGCGCGCGGGCTTGTAAACGTAAGGGTTGCAGGTACAGCCGCTTCAAAAAGCCTCCCGGCAGCTCCCCGCAAGCCCGCATTCTTTGAGTGCCCGAGTACCTTCCCCAAGGACCACAAAGCCCGGCCGTGGCTGTCGTCGGATCCGGCACTTTCCAGCCATTTGCGATCGTAGCCAAGGAAGTTTCTGAACCTCCCGGTATCAGTATTGAATGCAAGCCACAGAAAGGCCAGGTAGCGACGCGCCAGGTTCGGATGCACCAGTTGCCCCGGACGAGTAGAGTCCTCATCCAGAAGCGTCGACACAATAAGGGCACGCGCGTTGTCATCCGTGGTGTATCCCTCTTGGGTGTTTGGCACCGAGAAGATCGCGTGCTGCAGAATGCCCGTATCATCGGTCAGGGTGAGCAAATGGCCCGTGTTCATCCTCGGAAGACGATCAATCAGGTCAGTAGGCGTTTCGACTTGTTGGGCGGCCCTCGGTTGCAGCGAGCGCTCGAAGCGCGCACGCTGAAAGCTTGCCATGTAGGCCCGCGCAGTCTTCGGCCACGTCGTTCCTCGCGAGTGTAGATAGGCGCGTTTCCGCATCGCGTGCCGTGCGGCTTCGTTCTCCAGCAATCCTGTAACTGCTTCCGAAATTGCATCTGGGTCTGCAAAGGGCACAATCACGCCCCTCTTGTTGGCAAGAAGTTCCTTGGCGTGCCAGTACGGCGTTGAAATGATCGCCTTCCCTGCCCCAAGCGCGATGGCCAGGGTCCCGGAGACCACCTGCGCCTCATGGAGGTATGGCGTAATGTAGATATCCGCAGCGCCTACGTGTTCGACAAGTTCCTCGGCGCTCACAAAGCGGTTGTTCAGAATCAGTTGATCGGAAACTCCAAGCTCTCTTGCCAATGCCACAAGCTGTTCGCGGTAGCGTTCGCCTTCACGCCGCCGTATATGCGGGTGTGTCACGCCAGAAACGATGTAGACCACATTGGGGTGGCGGGCCAGTATCGCAGGAAGCGCGCGAATCACGTTCTCGATACCCTTATTCGGAGACAACAAACCAAAGGTAAGCAGAACGGATTTGCCCTCTGTGCCGAATTTGTCCTTGAAATAGTTCGGGTCCATGAACGGGAGTTCCGGCACACCATGAGGAATGATATCGATCTTGCCACCCGGAACCGAATACACTTCGCGCAGCAGCTGAGACGCCAACTCGCTCATAACAACAAGACGATCTGAAAGACCCACAATCTCTTCGAGCACAGCGCGCTGATTCAGGTCCGGCTCGCGCAGAACTGTGTGCAGCGTTGTGACCAGAGGCATCTTCAGCTTCCGAAGCAGCGCCAGAATGTGCCCCCCGGCGATCCCACCATAAATACCATATTCGTGCTGCAGGCACACGAGGTCGTTGCCATTGAAATTTAGGAATTCAGCGGCCCGTTCATACGAACCTAAATCTTCCTGATCAAGTTCCAGACGAACGCGCTCGGGGTATTCGTAACTTGACTCCGGATCGTTTACTGGTATGGCAAAAAGGCGTTCTCTACCGTACTCGGCACCGAGTGCGTCACACAGGTCCGTGGTAAATGTAGCGATGCCGCACTGTCGCGGCAAGTAGTTGCCTACAAATGCAACTCTTGTAGGCAGGGGAAGGCTGCAGGCCTTGGATGCGACCCGCACCGACGCACGTTGCGCGGATCGACCCGCACCTTCGTCTGAATGGATCGCTCCTGTACTAGACATATCGACCTGCTTTCGCTTGAATCAACGCTGAGATAGCCGCCTCCTGTGATTCGCAGGCACGAGTGCGAAGCTCGCTCTACTTCCTGCGTTGTTTCCTCTTTCTCCGAACGGCCTCAGCCGTTCCATACCTCTACTCTAAGAAAGTCGACTCCGGGAGAGGTCAATCCTGGGCGCAGCCGCGTTTTGGTTCTGCTTTACTCCAGTGGAGTAGTGGGAGAACCTGGCACCTGAGAGTGATTGGATGAAGTAACAATCACAACCGATGACGTTGTTCCGCCGGGAGAAGAATGTTCGAGCGAGAAGTCGTCAACAAAGACAGGCACATTCGCTTCTATCGACAAATCAGCAGTCCGCAATCCTGTTATAGAAGCTCTCCCATCTGCCTGGATCTGATGCAGGCTTTTCTGCTTGCGCGCAGCGTTGTACGCCTTGACATCGCATCTTTTGATGAGGGTCATCTCAACTCCATTCGTTCCGTTGCGTGCTTGAACGGTGCTCGTTTGAAGTGAAGCCTGAATGGCTGAAGGCGAGAAAGGGGAATCTTTGCCAGATAGGCCAAGTATACACGGCGCGTGCTTCAACGCAGTCGTGTCAATGCGCATATCCAACAATCTGTAGCTTGAGCAGGTATTGGGCATGCAGGATATAAAGCATCAAATCAGTTCCTGACTGGGCCGTCGGCATTTTATCGGCCCCGATCACTATCACCTAACAACTGGCTATATCTGGCCAATCAACAGCAGAACCAAAACAAGTACAAGGATCAGTCCAACGCCCCCGCTCGGGTAATAGCCCCAGTTCCTGCTGTGCGGCCATCGAGGCAGTACACCAAGAAGTACTAAAACAAGAACTACAATCAAGATTGTTCCAAGCATGTCGCACTTCCTCATTTTTGGTTTGTATTACAGTCCCATTCGAGGCTCGGCGCAGCATCTTTCGAGGCCACACCAGACTACTCGCTACGAACACTCGCATGTCCGAGTCATAGCCTTAGCGCAAGCTTCCAACCGATGAGCCCGCAGAAACACCGATTGCTTCTCCGGATACAACCAATTCAACCCTACGGTTCTCCTGGCGACCGCTTGAATTCTCGTTCGACGCCACCGGCAAAGTGTTACCAAAGCCTTTGGCACTTACCGTGTTCGTTGCCACACCCTGCTGCACAAGGTAGTCTCGGACTGAACCTGCGCGATTTTCAGATAGCTTCTGATTCATTTCATCGCCTCCGACGTTATCGGTATACCCGCCGACTTCAATGTTCAAGCCGGGATACGCGAGCAGGATTCCTGCAACCTTGGCCAGCTTCTCTCGTGCGCCCGGCTTCAACGAATATTGCCCGGTATCGAACAGGACGTCAGACATGCTCACGATCAGTCCCCTCGCGCTGTCACGTGTCTGGAGAACCTTGTTCAATTGTTCGGACAATTGCGCTCGCATTGCCGCTTTATCGGTAATCGCCTGCTGTTCTCCCTGCTGCGCTTGTTGCGCAATCACGCGGGACTGATCGGCGTCAGCCTGAGCGGCAGAGATCGCGGTTGCCGATGCGGTATTGTCTGCGGCCCTTTCGGCATGCGATCTGTCGGCATCGGCCTGCGCCCTTGCTGCGTCAGATTGAGCATCAGAGATTGCGGTCGCAGACGCTGCCTTGTTGGCGGCCATGTCTGCCTGTGCTCTTACCGCGTCGGATTGAGCCATCGCTGCATTTGACTGCGCCACAGCGGCATCTGACTGTGCCGCAGCGGCATCGGTTTGCGCAAGTTCTTTTGATCTCGTTGCGTCGTCCGCTTGCGCTTGCGATCTTGCCTGAGCGTCGTTCGAAGCATCGCGCTCCGCTGTGCGACGTTCCTCTTCGATCCTCTTTACGGCAATTTCTCGCGAGTCCTCTGCCGTCTGAACAGCTTGTCGCGCCGCTGCAATTAGGGGCTTCCTCTCGACGTGTTTCCTGGCAGCATACGCATCGGTGTTGTTCATCTGCTCGACTGCGTGTTGATAGCTGGGTCCTGCATAGGTCTCAGCTCCTTCTGACTGCGCAATACGCAGCGCATTCCTCGCCTCATAAAACTCCAGGGGCAGACTGGCGCTCAGAACGACGGGGTCGAATTTGTATCCCGTTGGAATGTACCCACCGCGCTCCATCAGTTCGTACTTCGCATTCACCGCTTCGTTGGTTCCCTTGGTATCGTCGCGAACCACGTTCTCAAGAACAACCACATTGCTGGGCTGTCTGACTGCGTAATACGGCTCTGCGGTAACGATGAGGGCGAACGACTGGAGATCCGTGGTTGCGGTCAGCTTGCTTCGATCGTTGTCACCCACCAACACTTCGCCGAGGTTCACCGCCCGGCCCTCGGGAGAAATGGCCCACAGGACGTAAGTCAGGTATTCGTTTCCAAAAATCGTGGGATTGCGCAGACTTCTGAATTCCGCCTCAACTTCCAGGGTGCCGCGCTTGCTGCGCACCTTGGCATTTCCGTTGGCGTTGGGCAGCAAATCAGTGCCCGCGAAGTCCACGTCCGTAGCCCCGCCGCTGTGCCGATAGTTCACCGCCTGAACAGTGCGACTGATTACGGTAACCTGAAATCCCGGTGCAGTAGAGGCCGGCACGATAGCCGTCGACGCTCCAGGATTGTTTTGAGCGACTGCGCCCAGGGTAACGACACTACCAATTGCTAACACACAAATACGTTTCACGAGATCTCCTCAACGCAAAGGTCCCCCTCGCTGCATTGTCTGTGGATTGTTTGTCCGGCTGCTGCTTCACTAGCTTAGTAAGTCGGTCAAGAGTGTCCGACCCGAAACTGCGAGAGGTAATCGAATAGTCCGCATAACCTCATGAGCCAAAGGACTAAGACAATTACAACAACGCCGTTTAGTATCCCCTTGATTTGACTCTGCATCGGGATATAGCGGTTTACCAGCCACAACAACAGGCCTACCACGACGATCGCGATTACTACATTGACAAGCGGCATATTCTTCCTTTCTCTGTGGACAGCTGAGAGGGACGAGTTTCACTTGGGCCGTCTTGACTCAGGGGCCAGGACGGCTATGAGGCTACAACTCGTCTTCAGGGGTATTCTTGCAAACCACTGCGATTGTTGCTGAGCTATATCGCTCAAAACCGGTGAAGGCCGGCGAGTGCGCGGCGTTAACTCGAATTACAGGAATATGAAACCAACAGCTGGCGTCATTGCTTCGCACCCCAATTAGGGCTTGGCGCCTACGACGTTTGTGGCATGCGCCGGAATGTCAGGTGTCGCCTTTGAGGCAATACCCGCCGGCGTTTACTTCTTGATGGGCACGTCGCTGCCTACGGGAAAGATCAGTAGACGAATCGTACCCGCCCCGCCTTCTGAAATCTCGCCTACCTGCTTGCCTAATCCCAGGGTCTTTACTTTGCTGTCGTCGAATCCGAAGTGCTCGACGAGATAATCGCGTATAACCATTGCTCGAGCTTCGGTCAATTCCATCTCTTTGGAACTGTCGCCCTCCGGTCCTGAAGAAACGGCTATCACGGCAAAGCCGAATACGTTATTGGCGAGATAATCCCCACTTTCATTCAGGGACTTCTGATTCTGAAGCTTGGTTGAATCGCGACCCTCGAACAGCTGCTTCGGCATGTATGTGAAGGTCTTTGTCGCCACGCCCGCTGGCAAGCCCTCAATCTCATTCTCGGTCAGATCTGCGGAATCTTCATAGCCACGTTTCTTGAAATAGCCGCTCAAGAGGAAGTTATGCTTCAACGCATCCATGTTTTCCCGGAAGCTGGTAACCCCTTCCTGCGCCTGAACCATTGTCACACTCAAGGAGTTGGTTGACCTCTCAAGGTTGCTATATAGTTCCTTATTGTTAATCAACTCTCCAACTGAACCTTGACCCGAATCAATTTTCGCACTCACGGAGTTCAGGTGTGCCGTCGCCAGAGAGGCGTTTTGAATGGCTTGCTGGCTGCTATCCAGGATGCTGTTTGCCTTCGTAAATAGTTCCGCCATCTCCAACGGCGGTTTGCTCTGAATGAAATCGCCGCCACGAACCTCGGCCTGCCCTGCGGATCCAAACGAGATTGCCACATACTGATTTCCCAACAGGCCCTCAGTTTCAATCGTGGCCACCGAATCCTGCTTGATAATCTCGTGCGTCGGGCTATCAAGGTCGATTACTACAGTGACTTTGTCACCTGGCCGATGCGGCAATGCAATGCTGTGCACCGTTCCACTATGAACCCCGCCAACCTGCACGGCGGCTCCAGCAGCCAGGCCTGCAACATTGTCAAATTGCGCCTTCACTTGATATGTGGAGCGAAATAGGTAGGCCTTACTCCCGATTGTGAAAACCCCAGCCGCCAGAACTGCCAGCGTCACAAAAATGAATGCTCCTAGCCGCGCCACTCTGGACATGTTCCCTCCTGCTACTTTCTAATAAATTTTTCTACAAACCCGATGTCGCTTCGCTCAAGGTCTTCAAACTTGCCTTCAATCACAACGTTTCCCTGGTCCAACAACGCAAGGCGGTTGGCAATTGTCTTGGCACTGAACAGGTCATGTGTTACCACGATGGATGCCATCTGACGCTCCCTTTGTAATTTAAGAATCAGATCGTCAATCTCTCTTGAACTGATCGGGTCAAGGCCTGCGGTCGGCTCATCGAGAAGGAGGATTTCTGGCTCCAGGGCGAGCGCCCGCGCCAGACCCACGCGCTTCTGCATCCCACCTGAAATATCGGAGGGCATCTTATCGATATCGCTCTCGAGGCCCACTTCGGCGAGCAAATGGCGGACACGGTCACATCGTTCCGATGTTGACATCCCCTTCACGTGGTGCCGCAGGGGAAACGCAACATTCTCCGCAACAGTGAGAGAATCGTAGAGGGCCGCATGCTGAAACAGAAATCCCATCTTCCTCCTGATTCCGCCCATCTGGTCGACACTTAGCCCCGCGATATCCTCGCCGCGGATGCGAATCGATCCTGAGTCGGGTTGATCCAGGCCAATGATTAGCCTCAGCAAGACGCTCTTTCCTGTCCCGCTCCGTCCCAGTACAGCCAAGGTTTCTCCGCGGCTTACTGACAAGCTGATTCCATTTAAGACTCTATGTGAACCGAAAGACTTGTGCACATTGTCAGCTGCAACAACCGGCGCACGGCTGCTCTCTTCGTGTGTCCCAGGTCTAATCGAGATGCTTTGAACGGTGGCCATCGTCTGCCGCACAGGCCTTTCAGCGTCGGGTTAAGGGAAGACAACGAGAATGAACTTGACCAGCACAACGTCAGCGAGGATCAGAAACAAAGAGGCGAGCACGACCGAGTTGGTGGCTGCCCTGCCCACTCCCTCAGCCCCTCCACGAGTGCGCATTCCCTGGAAACATGCGATGAGGCCAATAATCAGCCCATACACAGCGGTCTTGAAAGTAGGCGGCAGAAATGCATTGAACGTCGCTCCCTGGAAACCGCGCTGCACGAACTGTTGGAAAGAGAGCGGCTCAACCAGAGACTGGGCGAACCATCCTGCAAACAGCCCGCATGCGTCAGCCGCAAGAGTCAGCAACGGCAGCATAAGGATGCAGGCAAGAATTCTTGTCGCCGCCAGCAGCCTGTATGGGTTGATTGCGGATGCCTCGATCGCGTCAATCTGCTCGGTGACCTTCATCGAAGCCAGCTCTGCGCCAATGCCCGCGCCCACCCGCCCGCTCACCACCAAGCCAGTTATGATCGGACCCATCACCTGAACGACCGAGTACACCAGTGTTGCTGGAAACATCGACTTGGCGCCGAACCGGCTCAAACTGTAGCGAGCTTCCAGCGAGATAACAATGCCAACTGCAGCGCCCGCCAGTGCAACCAGCGGAAAAGACTTCGATCCGACTTCGTCGAGTTGCCGAACCAGTTCACGCCATTCAAATGGCGGCGTCACGGCTGCCCGCACGACCCGCCAGAAGAAGATAGCCAGGTTTCCAAACCACTCGAAGAACTCGCCGATGAGGCAGGCAGCAGAGTTCACAATCGAGGAAAGTGACAGGGCGTGCCAGCTTGGGGATTGGGGCCTGACGGCCGCAGGTGACTTCAGGCTGAGGTCGCTCAATGGTTCGGACCAGGGGCCGGCGAACCGTGCATATTGTTCATGTGCATGCGAGACAGCACGGAATGGGGTCCGCTATAGAGGAATTCGAGGGATACGTTCCCGCCCATGTAGATCAACATGTTGTAGCTGCCCAGCCGTAACGCATCTTTTGCCCCAAAGCGACCCGGGTACCAACCATACACTGCGGTCGTCGCGCCCACGTACGGGCCAACCAGGGCAGGCAAAGAGAAGACACGGTGGCCGTCTGCCCCGCGGCGGGCAGTAAACGTCGAGATCATGGCGTGGCCCAGTCGAGGCAACACTCCTCGGCACTCGCACCGGTAGTACATCGAATCTTGCCTGAAGGCTTGCGACAGTCCATAGCGCGTGGTCGTGCTCACTACAGCGATGCCGAAGTTGGATCCGAATCGTCTGCCGTAGCCTTTAAGTCCTTGGTTCCAGTCCGGCGGAGCATTGTTCGCTTGGTTCATGCCGGCTGCAACCGCGGCGCCAATAATGGGATATGGCCCAAAGGCATCGAAAAGGTAATTGCGAACCATCGTTCCATGCGTCGGACGTGTGTAATCCGAGACAGGCCGTCCAGCGTCTACTGTTGCCGCATCGAAAGAGACGCCACCCAGAACAGCCAGCGATTGCGAATCCGCGACTTTCGAAAATAACCCGAAAGCAGTGAGAATCGATATCATGAGAATTGCGCAGTCTAGCTTCACGTCAAGCACCTCCCCTATCGGTGCTTTCACCTGAGCATGGCAACACTCGTGCTAAGTGTGACTTGCCGTCAAATCGATATCTGAAGGCAAGTAACAATCGCATTCCATCCTTTTGAAGTCACCCTCCTCAGACGCTTCTGGATCGGCGAGTAACTTTCCATGCCGGGAACCAACCACCTCAATAGTTTGTCATTTGGCCGGCATTCAGGGATGGTCAGATTTGACCTATCGACAAGCTGCCTTTTCCAGCGTCGGCAACGTCGCTCGTCCCAAACCAACCTTAGTCTATCGGTTTTCGTTATTCGACTGTGACTCTCCACGGCTCTTCAAAATTGATCGGGAGGAGGCTTGACAAAGGTCGAGAAATCGAAATAGAGTGTACACAAATGCGCATGAGATGTGCATTTGCACAGCTCCCATGGAAGCTATCGTGGAAGACCCGAACGGAACCACTTGGCAGAAACTGCATTGCTCTTCTCCGAAGTGGCTCTAAGCCAATTCGAAATTGGCGAGCGGCTTGGTTTGCAGCAAGTAGAGTTTCACCGCCTGCTGAAGAAGACCAAGAAACCGCGGGTGGCCCAGCTCAAGATCAACTGGCCGATTGCGCGACGCTGTAATTGCTCAGCTTGTGCTTCCCGGCCTGGAAGGCACGTTGTGCAGGGCCTTTTCTCTAGAAAGGGCACGGTGTTTAAATCCGGGCTGGAGGTGCTCGGCCCAAACGGCGTCTGATCGTGATGCCGAAATCAGGATGCGGCGGCTTCATTCCTCGCCAGGTCGCGCAAGTGCTCGACGAAGTGCAACTGCTTGAAGTGCAAAACCCGTATCAAGAATCTCGGAGGTCTCGGATGACTACATCGGCTATCGGCAATCCCGCCCGTCGCGTCAAAATCGCGGCTGGCTTGTTCTGGGCGGACTATGCGGCGCTCGGCGCGCAAGTCCGAGATTTGGAGGAGGGTGGGGCAGACTGGCTTCACATTGAAGTGAGAGACGGAACCTACATGCAATTTGCAATGCCGCGTGGAGGGCTGGATATTATCGAAGCCACGCGCCAAAGCACCAAACTTGAAATCGAAGCTCAACTGCAAATGCATCGTCCCAACCAGGAGGTCTTTCGACAACTTGCGGACGCAGGAGTCAATCTCATCTCGTTGCCAATTGAGACGATGGGTGAAACCACCATCGAGAACATGATGTTCATTAAAGAGCTGGGATTGAAGGTTGGCGTGTGGGCGTGGGAAGGCTGGCCGCTTTGCTTCTTTGAACAATTGATTCCGTATGCGGACATCATTGAATTTGAAACCTGGTATCCGTTTTGGCAACCGCCGCAAACACGCCGCAGTCCGCACGTGGTGCATCCGAATTTTGGGAAGTACATGCGGACATTGCATGACATGATTGTGGCGCAGGGGCTGGAAGAAAAAGTTGATTTGATGATGGACGGCGGGCTGAATGCGGGCAATGTCTCCAAGTACGTCAGTGCGGGCATGACGGTTGGTGAATTCTCCTCGCCGCTTTTGAAGGGACCCGGCGGTAAACTGAAGCCCGGCACCGGCGAGATTCCTGCGGCGGTTCAGCGCTTGCGAAAGGCCTTGGATGAAGCTGGAACAATGCACCGCACCGATACGGGATTAAAGTCGTGAAAGATCGCTCGGAAACCCTTGGCATCGGCCTCGTCGGATACGGGATGATAGGCAAGGTGCACGCCCTTGCCTATCACGATATTCCCCTCATTTATCCTGGCGTGCTCCCCCGCCTCAAACTCGCTGCTGTTTGCACTACCAGCGAGCGGTCCGCGCAAAGCGCAGCACACGACGGTGGTTTCGAAGGCTGGACCACGAGCCTTGAAGCGCTCCTCTCTCGCCAAGATGTGGATCTGGTGGACGTTTGCACGCCTAATTTCGCGCATCGTGACACGATTCTCGCTGCGCTGCGTGCGGGCAAGAATGTCATCGTAGACAAGCCACTCGCGCGAAACGCCGTCGAAGCGCAAGAGATCGCAGAAGTGGCTGCTACTGCCAAAGCTCGGCTCGGGATGGTATTCAACTATCGTTTCGTGCCGGCGTTGATGCTTGCACGCAAAATGATCGCCGATGGTACACTCGGCGCGATCTATCATTTTCATTTCGATTACTTGCACAGTGGCTATCAGAATCCAAATCGCCCCATGAGCTGGCGATTGCGACGTGCACAATCCGGCGGCGGTGCGCTGGTGGACTTGGGTTCGCACATTATTGACCTCGCCCGCCATCTGCTCGGCGAGTTTGCTGAACTGAACGCAACCACGCAGACGTATGTCACCGAGCGCCCGACGGCCGCTAATTCCTCCCAACGGGAGCCGGTGGATGTGGATGATGCGGCGTGGCTTCATGCAAAGATGCAGAGCGGCGCGCAGGGCACGCTCTTTGTCACGCGCTTTGCAACCGGAGCAGTGGACGATATGAATGTGCAGATTTACGGCGAGCGCGGCGCGTTGAAGTTTAGTTTGCAGGATGGCAACGTGCTGAACTATTTTGACGCGAACGGCAAATCGGCGACGCAAGGCTGGACACGCATTCAGACCGGCACACAGTACGAAGGCGCTGCGGTACCGCCGCCACGCAGCATCCTCGGCTGGAATCGCACCCACACCGAAAACATCTATCACATTTTGCGTTCGCTTACGCAGAACCAACCCATCGCACCCGGCGTGACGGATGGTCTGCGCGTCCACCAACTTATTGACACGGCTTATCAAACCCCCGGGCCTGGCTGTTGATCAGGATGCCCTTGATGCATAACGATTGGTTCCTCGGCATTGACCTTGGCGGAAGTACGTACAAGTGTGGACTGATTTCGCCTGAATGGAAGATTGTCGCACGCAGCGAAGCGCCCACGCGCGCACTGGAAGGTCCCATGCAAGCTGCCGACCGCATAGCCGCTAGCGCGCGTGAAGTATTGGGCCGTCTGCCTGGTGACGCGCGCGTAACACGCGTCGGAATGTGCAGCCCAGGTCCGATTGACCACCGGACGGGCATGATTGTTGACCCGCCGAACCTGACGGGCTGGCGCAACGTGCCGTTTGCCGCGATGTTGGCCGAGCGACTCAACCTGCCGGTGTCACTTGAACACGATGCGAAAGCCTGCGCGCTCGCCGAGTTTCATCTTGGCGCCGGACGCGGCGCACATTCGATGAGTCTCATCATCGTGGGCACGGGCATTGGCGCGGCGATGATTGTGGATGGCAATTTGCATCGCGGCGAGCACAATGCGGCAGGTGAAATTGGCATTTTACGGTGAATCTCGATGGACCGATTTGCACTTGCGGTTCTCAGGGCTGCGTCGAGGTGTATGCAGGCGGTCCGGCAATCATGAATGCGTATTCGTATGCGACGCGCAAGAAAGTGGAATCGGCTGAAGAAGTCGTCCGCGCTGCATGCGCAGGGGACGAAATCGCGCAACGCGTGTTTCAGCAAGCAGGACGTGCACTCGGCGCAGGCATCGCAACCATCGCGATGACCATGGACATCAGCACGTTCGTTTTATTCGGAAGCGTTATCAAAGCCGGCGAACTGCTGTTTGCACCTGCGCGCGCGGCCGTGCCCCGCTATTCGCACCAGTCGATTGCTAAGCGCGTGCGCATTCTTGCCGGCGAACTCGGCAACGACGCGGGGATTCTCGGCGCGGCGTGGGGAGCAAGGATAGCCGGTGGTTCTAGTGTCTAGGGAACAAAGGAGCTTCTGAAATGGCCCGAATACACAACATGCTCGTGCCCGTTTTCATGGGCGAGGGACGTCTTGAAATGCAAGAGCGCCCGACGCCCAAAATCACAAGTCCCGACGAAGTTCTGTTGAAC